>Ga0153940_1000035_pt1 | contig 97093 bp, 83 predicted proteins | sample TSNJ024MetaG_FD_104736 | JGI IMG/M metagenome (GOLD analysis project Ga0153940, IMG submission 104736) | Attine ant fungus gardens microbial communities from New Jersey, USA - TSNJ024 MetaG | ecosystem: Host-associated > Fungi > Mycelium > Unclassified | place: USA: New Jersey, Brendan T. Byrne... | reverse complement strand
TCACGAAATGCATCTCTATGAAACATAAACTGTTCAACTCTCTGAATTCCATCATAATCAATTAGTGCTTTAAGATACTTTGTATAAACTAAATCAATTGTAGTATCAACCTGTTCTATAAGAGAACCATGTACTTCATCCTGATATTGCAAATCTGAATCAGATTTTCCAAAATAGCCTATTTTAATATAAGCTCCCGTTACCCATTTCTCAGGATCATTGTAAAATGCTAACATCGCTGCTCTAATAAGATATCCATCTTCATCAATCAAATGCAAATTATCCATCAAAATGGATTCGCTAACATGCACTTCTTCCTCCGTCAACCGGCCTCTTTTTACTGCTTTATCTTTGAAAATCTGTATTGCCTCTGATTTTAAATCTTGCACTGCAAGTTTAGGAATTGGAACTCCATCCCAGGTCCTTCCTTGGGATTTTAAAATCGCTTTATCTAATTCTTTGCCTGTAATGGTACGCATTGTACTACCGGATCTATAAAAATATTTCCCATGATAACTAATTAGTGATGGATACTTGTCCACTATAATTTCAATGTATTCTAGCTCTCCTTCATACAATAAGTTCACATCTACCACAATACCCATAGTATCCGTAATCTTATTGGGGATTGCCTCCAATAGCTTCTTTGAGTTAGCTATGCCAACCACTTCCCCATCGTCATTCTTACCAATGTAAAGTATTCCACCATATGCATTTGCATAACCACAAATCCATTCTAAATACACATCATGCCAAGATTCTTTCCACTCTATCGTCTGATGCTCTGGCATCCTATTCACCTCCAATCTACATAAAATACCTAAAGTCATATGGTTTATCATAAATCACCAATTCTTGTTTAGCCACGCGTGAAAGCGTTTTTGCAAAATCCAATGTTACCGGCAATATCTTATATAAACCATCACCACTATTCAAATTCAATCGTCCCCGGCGGCTTCCCAGTCAAATCATACATCACCCGATTAACATGTCCCACCTCATTAACAATCCGGCTAGTAACCTTATGCAGCACCTCCCAAGGCACCTCCGCCGATTCCGCCGTCATGAAATCAATCGTATTCACCGCCCTCAACGCAACCGCATAATCATAAGTCCTCTCATCACCCATAACCCCCACCGACCGCATATTCGTCAACGCCGCAAAATACTGCCCAACTGTCTCATTCATCCCAGCCGCATCCATCTCTTCCCGATAAATCGCGTCCGCATCCTGAACGATCTTAACCTTCTCCGCCGTCACTTCACCAATAATCCGAACCCCAAGCCCCGGCCCCGGAAATGGCTGTCTAAACACAAGCTTCTCCGGCAGCCCAAGCTCCAGCCCAGCCTTCCTCACTTCATCCTTAAACAAATCCCTAAGCGGCTCAATAACTTCCTTAAAGTCAACATAATCCGGCAGCCCGCCAACATTATGATGTGACTTAATAACCACCGATTCACCACCTAGTCCACTTTCCACAACATCCGGATAAATCGTCCCCTGGACAAGAAAGTCAACCACCCCAATCTTCTTCGCCTCTTCCTCAAACACACGAATAAATTCTTCCCCGATAATCTTCCTCTTCTGTTCCGGCTCCTCTGCACCAGCCAGTTTCCCATAAAACCGCTCCTGTGCATTCACCCGAATAAAATTCAAATCATAATCCCCACTCGGCCCAAATATCGCCTCAACTTCATCCCCTTCATTCTTCCTAAGCAGCCCATGATCCACAAACACACAAGTCAACTGATCCCCAATCGCTTTCGAAAGCATAACCGCCGCCACCGAGGAATCAACACCACCGGAAAGCGCACAAAGCACCTTTCCATTACCAACCTTCTCACGAATCTCCGCAATCGAATTCTCCACAAATGCGTCCATCCGCCATTCCCCGGCACAACCGCACACGCCCAGCACAAAGTTAGAAAGCATCTCCTTCCCCCGCACCGTATGCAGCACCTCCGGATGAAACTGAATGGCATAAAGCCCAGCATCCGCATTCTCTGCCGCCGCCACCGGACAATCCACCGTATGCGCCGTAACCTCAAACCCAGGCGCCGCCTTCGCAATAAAATCAAAATGACTCATCCAGCAGACCGTCGGTGTAACAACTCCGCAAAACACCTTCGACCCTGCCTTATCAATCACCACTTCAGTCTTACCATATTCCCTTACATCCGCTCTTTTCACTTCCCCGCCAAGCACATGCATCATCAACTGCGCCCCATAGCAAAGCCCCAGCACCGGAATCCCCAGCTCAAATAACTCCTTCGCATACGTCGGCGAATCCGCCTCATAACAACTATTCGGCCCGCCGGTCAGAATAATCCCTTTGGGATTCATCGCCTTAATCGTCTCTATATCAGTCTTATAAGAATAAATCTCACAATACACATTACACTCTCTAACCCGCCTCGCTACCAACTGGTTATACTGCCCGCCAAAATCCAGGACAATCACTAATTCATTCTTCAAAATTCTCCTCCTAAGTCATTTAAAATATTATACCTCATCTAAAATTCACTTTATCCGCTAACTAACCAACTCTAATACCCTCACCTCTGCAGGCAGCAGCATAAGACCTGCTAAGTCCCTGAATTGGTTCAACCAAAGTCCAGTAAAAGGCAAAAACTCCCTCTAAACTAAGTTTCACTTTATTATTATAATGCACACACAAGCGTTTCGCAATAAATTTAAAATTTCACTTACTCCTAAAAAATATAAAATCCCACTTGCTCCTACTACTTATCCCCGTCACAATTCACACAGCGGCTATCCCCTCATCCTAATACGCCTCACCTGCAGCACAACCATCAACACCGCACTCACCGCCAACAAAAAATAAAAACTAATCCCCCTGCTAAGCAGCACTGCCGCCGTAATCATCTTCTCCCCATATATCACCCCAAACAACTGTAAAAACGCCAGCTCACTAATCCCCACCGCCCCCGGCAGCGGCAGCAGCCCCGATATCATATAAATCAACGTCTGAATCACCAACGCATACCCATACGACACCCCACTTTGCCCCAACGCCAGATAAATCATATACGGTACACTAAACCAACAGATCACCTGCACCGCACTCACCGTCAGAACCTTATAAACCACCCGCTTCTCCTGTCTCATCATTACCGCACACTCATGAAACTCATGAAGCCCTTCATCCAGTTTCTTAACCCATCGCACTTTCTTCTCCCCCGCAATCACCGGCAATTTCCCAATCACCCACTGTACAAAATGAATTATCCGATCCCCTAACGACTTCGAAAAAATAACCGCCAGCAGAAACCCAATAAAACACCCATTAAAAATAAACCCAAACCCAGCCAGCAACTTCATATACCATTCCAGCTGAATATCCTGCAAAAATAGAATCACAACTGCTCCAACCTCAAGCACAAACACCACGCTCTGAAAGCTGACAAGCTCCATCAAAAGCACAAGCGTCCCATGTGACAGCATAATCTTATCCCGGTTCATCGTATACAACTGCATCGGCTGCCCACCAGTCGACGAAGGCGTGATCGAACTAAAGAAAAACCCCGTACTTGCATACTTTATCCCATCCGCAAACCCAACCGAATACCCAAAACTCTTCAACAAAATCCGCAGATTAGTACCTTCCGCCATAATAAACATACCTGCCAAAAGCGCACCCCCACCCAAATACGGCAAGCGTGCTCCTCTGATAATCTGCATAATCCCGCGAACATCCCTTCCCTTTAGCAGGCAAAAAAGCACAAACAAAGCAATGCCCAGAAACAGTACAATCTGTCCCCCCGATGTATTCTTTTCATCCATCCGCATCCATCCTCCTGAATTCATAACCCCGGGCAATCAGCTCTGGTATTGCCCCCTTCAGAGCCTCATATGTATTCCCCGGTGCTCCATTCGCCCCACGCCCATCATGCAGACAGATAATTGCCCCAGGAAAAACCCTCTTCATAAGCCTCTTCTTAATTAAAGCAGGAGTCGCCCTTTCCTCCCAGTCTTCAGCCATCACATCCCAGAAAACCAACTTAAGCTCCAGCTTCTTCACCCACAGCAAAGTAAACAAGTTCAAGTGCCCCCAGGGCGGCCGGTAATACACTGCCCGACATCCCAGTTTTCTTATCGCGAATACCGCTTGGGCCAAATCGGAAGACACAAATTTATTTCCCCGCAAAAGTGAACTTTGATGCCCGGCAGAATGCAGTCCGATCATATGCCCATCCTCCTGCATCCGCTTAATCAGCTCCGGATAAGCTTCTGCAAAACTGGCAACCACAAAAAAAGCTGCCTTAATCTTATAACGTTTCAGCAAACCCAATATTTGCCCCGTATATCGTTCACTCGGCCCATCGTCAAAAGAGAGATACAAAACCTTCTCTCCCCCCTTTTTCCGACGTCTCCTGCTCTGCCAAAAGCGTAGTCCAAAAGAGGGAATCACACTATAGGAAAGCAAAAGTAAAGCCCCTGCCGCAAGCATTATCATCATCTATGCCCCCACCCTTTCCAGTATCACTTGCATAGCATCTGAAAGCTCTACATCAATGATTTCATCCCGCACATACTTCATATTCTGCTTCATTTCTTCCCATTCCTGATTATTCGTAAGCAATTCCTTAAGAACCGGAATAAACCCCTGCTTCTTCTCCCATACCACCTTTCCAATATGCATTCGCTCCGCATACCTGGCATTATTCACTTCCTGTTCCAGGAATGGGTGAATGATAAGAAGTGGAACCTCACACTGCACCAATTCAAACAGTGTAATCCCACCAGCTTTGGAAATCACCAGATCCGCCTTTTTCATATAATCCCTAATTGTTTCCGTATATCCTAAAACCGTCACATCCTCATAACGGTCTTTCCATCTTTTATACACCTTATGGTTCTTCCCGGTAATAACCGTTACATTAACCTCAGGAAATCCATGCAGAAAATGAATTAGCTTTCCAATCCCCGGCAATATTCCCAGACCTCCGCCCATAATCAGGATTTCCTTAACAGCACTTTCATTCTCATGTTTTCTTAAATTATTTTTCAAAAACTGCTGCCGAACCGGAATCCCTGTTACAAATACATGTTCCGAGTCTGCCCCCCACTTGATCAGATTCTCCTTTACCTCTCTAGTCGGTGCCAGATATGCATCTGTGTGTGACGTAATCCACTCCGTATGCATACTAATATCAGTGATACATGTTACAAGAGAAACTTTACTTCCCGTTTTTTCAATATACGATGCAATCGACTTCGCACAAAACGGCAGGGTACAGACAATCACATTCGGTTGATACTGATCCATCAGCTTTTGAAGCTTTTTGTAAGCCTTCATCCCGGAAGGCTTAATATTCACCTCCATCTTACCGGATAATTTATACACCAGGTTATAGATACCATGGCAATGTTCAACCAATATATGAAATACTTTAAAAATCAAACCACTGCAGCGCGGATAAAAGCATGCAAATAAATCCAGTTCCGTAATATGGGCATTTTGATCCAACTGTTCAATCTGCTCTCCAATCGCCTTGGCCGCCATCTGGTGTCCCATACCAAACTGGCCACTCAATATTAAGATATTCATACTCTCCCTCTCTCAAAAACACTCTACCTTTAAATACTCGGTATTTTTTCATCTGCTGCAACTCTGTATCATTTTGCCCCAGATTACTCCATATAAATCATCTATTCTATTTATTAATAATTAAAAATTTTTTAAATAAACTCAGCACCAAACGCCAGTCACGAAACAGGCGCACCGCCCGATTTGGACAATACGCCTGTCTTTTTTTCACTGTAAAGATTAATTAATAACGGGAAACTATTTGATGAAGATATTTCTCTCTGGTTGCAAGGCCGCCCCGGATATGACGTTCCGATTTATTTACATCCAGAACCTTGCGAGCCTTATTTGCCAGCGCCGGGTTAATTAAAAGCAGCCGCTCAGTTACATCTTTATGTACCGTACTCTTACTAACCCCAAACTTTTTCGCGGTTTGTCTCACCGTCGCTTTCTCCTCTATAATATAATTGGCAATATCGACTGCCCTTTCTTCAATATAATCTTTCAAAGGCTGACCCCTATTGACACTGTTTTTACAGTTTATGCAGGGACTTTAAGGGATATGCTGGTCATGTAATACTTCTACCTTTCTTCTACTTCATTTACAACCTCAGTATCCACCTCATTATCAACCTCGTCTGCCTCAATAACACCATTTCACATGGTCGCTCTATAACTTCTGCAATCCTCTTTAGCATCTCAAATAATGTCCGTCCCCTTTAGCCCCGCTGTTTTCGGACATTTAATCCTGACATTAACACTTTCGGTCAACTGTAAATTGAAATATAGTAGTGTAATTATACTTAACTCCTTTTCTCAGCACAGGAGACGGAAAATTGCTGTATTTTATTCCGTTAGGAAAGAACTGAGTCTCAAGGCACACCCCAGAGCGGCTGCCATAAGCACATCCTCCTTTGCCTATATCTGCTCCATGAAGAAAATTCCCCGTATAGAACTGTATTCCTGGTTTATTGGTATATACCTCCAGTATGCGCCCACTTTTCTTGTCCCAGAGCGACGCAGCATGCACAACGCCATCGTTCTTATTGTTTATAACAAAGTTATGGTCATAGCCCTCCCCGAATATTAACTGTTCATCATCGGCATCAATTACGTCACCTATTCTGTGATATTCTCTGAAGTCAAAAGGGGTACCTTCGACATCCGCGATAACACCAGTTGGAATAAGTTCGCTGTTGCACTCTGTATACTTATCGCAGTTTAACTTAAGGTAATGATCAAGTATTGTTCCAGAATTATGCCCGCCGAGGTTGAAGTATGAGTGGTTAGTAAGGTTAATTATTGTATCGGCATCGCTTACTGCTTCGTATTGTATATTCAGGCTGTTGTCGTCTGTCAATGTATATGTCACGTAAACATCAAGATTTCCAGGGTAGTTTTCCTCCCCATCAGGGCTCAGATAATGAAATCTGACTGCATTATTATCTTCTTGTGCTTCAGAATCCCAGATCTTTTTATCGAAGCCCTCCTTTCCTCCATGCAAATGATTCCGCCCATCGTTTGCATATAATTTATAAATCCGGCCGTTAAGCTCAAAAAAACTTTCTTCTATTCGATTTGCAAACCTGCCGGCCACGACTCCTAAATAAGATGACTGCTCTTTTGCCGCCTCAAAATTGTCGAAGCCCAGGACGACGTCAGACAAGACTCCTTCCCTATCCTGCACATTCATCTGCAATATCTGACACCCAAGATTCGTTGCTTTTACGGTCATACCGCTTGTGTTTGACAGGGTATATAAATATACATCCTTATTATTTTTCTCTCCGAATTTTATTTTCGATACACTCATTTATCTCACCTTTTTTATCTTTATACTAATTTACGCGTATTTGATTTTTTTCATCATTGCCGCATCACTGCTTAATTACTCTTACTCTCCAATTAATTTGAAAATAACCTGACGTTCTCTCGCCCTTACTTGATCAAAATCAACAAAGTAGATCCTTCCGAATTTACCTAGCTCCAGTTCGCCGTCGGTTACCGGTATAGTTTCAGAACGCCCTAATAAAACCGACCTTAAATGAGCATCAGTATTTAAACTCCAAAATGCTTCCTCATTATTTTTTTCTCTTGCAATCCGGATGTGTTGAGGTCCCGGATGAGAATATTGGCCTTCGGTTAAACACGTCGGAAATAATTTTGTTAACCCATTGACTAAATCCTGATGTATCAACTGCGTACCCCAAAAGTTAACATCATCAGACTGCTCCTGTATTATTACGCTGCAGGTAGTGTGCTGGGAAAATGCTACTAGTATCCCATTTTTCATTTTTGTTTCTAAAATGAATTTTTCTGCACTATCTGTTACATCATGAAAAGTCGGTCTTCGGTCCGATTGGATTTGGATTTTTTTTTGATAAACCATACTAACTCCTTAATTTTTTTAAAATTATTTTCTAGAATTATCCCATGCTTTTCTTACCGATATTATCATTTTTTTAAACATCTCGTATTGATTTTCAGCCTTAATTATAGCACTTGTAGATCCTGTGGCATCAGCGCCTGCTTCTATAACGTTATAAACATCATGCTCATTTCCGATACCGGCCGCATGAAGTATTAAAACTTCAGGATTAATTATTTTTATCAAATCGTTTATTCGTTTAATTTCATCTGCATTATGTACACCAATGCTTGATTTCTCGATCAAATCAGGTGATTCAATAATTATAATGTCGGGTGAAAAATGTGCAATCGCCTGAGCCTCATCTAGAGAATCAGCGCATACCATGGTAGTCAGTCCGATTCTTGCTGCAATGCTTATGGATTCTTTTATATCGCTTACTGTAATTCTTTTTTCTGAGTGATTTAACAAAACTCCTTCTGCACCCGCATCTGCCAGGGCTTCTGGTAAAATAGCCCCGATACCCCGGCCAATTCTGACAGGATCCATATGTTGTGCGAATATATGAACATGTTTTAACTCTTTCGCAAGTATAGGTATATCTACAAATTGTGGAGTTATAATAACATCTACATTATGCTCTTTAGCATCCAGGTCTATTCTTTTGGCAAGCGTGAGAAGGTCCTTGCCATATAAGTACGCCTTTGGTCCGAACTCAAAGAAAGGTGGCTTTATGGTATTTTTAATTTTCATTTTAACTTTATTCCTTTCGCTTCGCTCAGGCACAAATGAGTGACTCTATGCCGTGTTTTTTTATATCGTCTTTTTATTACCTTCGGTGTTCATTTTCTCCTCAACAAGCTTAACTGCATCGTAAAATTCATTAAACTTTTTATACTTATTTTCATATAATTTAATATCGTTAGGCATGTACCAGCGTTCCATCTTTATCACTTTATTTACCGCATCCGCATAATTAGAAAAAACACCTTCTGAAACCGCACTTATAATCGCGGCACCAAGGCAGGCAGTCTCTTTTTCCTTTGGAACAGCAATAGGCAAACCAGTAATATCAGCCTGCATCTGACACCAAACCGGAGATTTTGCACCGCCTCCGGTCGCAATAATATGATCAATCTTTATTCCATGTTTATTAATAAAATCACAGTTTTTCCTAAGAAGCATACTGACGCCTTCCATAACAGCTGCAACAATATCGTATATATCATTTTTCGCTCGCAATCCGTAAAAACCCCCGCTAACAGAATCGTCAAATTCAGGAGCATTCGTCCCTGTTATGTATGGTAGAAACAGTATTTCATTGGGCAGCTCGCGTTTAAGCAATTCACTATTTGCCTCATCAAAAGTAAGTCCTCCCATACATGTCTTTTTAAGCCATTCCAGGCATATCCCTCCGCTTTCTACTACAGGCAGCATGATATGAGTATTCGGTATAAACCCATAATGCATTGCGATATGCTTTCTTGCGGATGCTGAATTTTCTGCAAATAAAGCAAGCGCCATCACCGTCCCCGTCGAAAGGCTGACAGCGCCCACATTTACATTGCCCGTACCTATCATCCCGGCAAAATGATCCAATGTTCCAATATTAACTCTAACATCCGGTAAAAGCCCCGTTTTTTCAGCAGTTATACTATTAATTGTTCCCACTATAGTACAAGGCTCAACCAGCGGCGGCAGCTGTTCTTCATTGATCCCGCACGCTTCCAGCATTTTTTTCCAGTAACATTTGCGATATATATCAAAATAAAAAGTGAATGTGGCTATAGAACAATCGGCAAATAACTTATCTGTCATCGCATAAACCACGTAATCTTTTAGAAGCACATATTTCGCCGCCTGTTTGAATATTTCCGGCTTGTTCTTCTTAATCCATAGTATCTTACTCGCAGGCCATGTAGGCAGAACAGCCATCTGCCCAGTTACTGAAGCATATTCATTAAACGAGAATACTTTTAACAGTTCTGCACATTCACCAGAGGCGCGTTCATCCATCCACGAAATTGCATTTGTTAATGGACACCCACCATTATCCAGAATTATCAAAGACTCTGCTTGTCCAGTCAGCGATATTTGTCTGATCTCTCCGGCTTCGACTAAAGGGTCATTAACAATATCTGTTATAATTTTTACAATCTCACCAACATATCCATCAGCATCGAATTCAATGAACCCATCTTCTTCTATATATTCGACTGGCTGGCTTCGTTTTACGATGCACTCAAGCCTTTCGTTAAACGCCGCAGCCTTTATATTTGTGCTTCCAAGATCAACTGCAATAAAGACCATACTAAATAAATACCCCCAAGCTAAATATTTGCAAAGCTCAACCTACATGACAAATGCCATTAAAAATTCTGTAGTAATACAGCTATATAATTTCGATTCCCTGCAGCATGCAGAAGTCCCTCAGCGCCTCGGCATGATCGCCATAACACACTATGACATGCTGGCTGGATACCTTTTGTGTAAATTCCTCTACATTACATGAGTCCGGAAAAACCTCCAGGGACGGCAGCTGCGGAGCAGGCGCCTCCCATCCGCATTCTTCCCATTTTCTAGGGCTTTTTGCTTCGCCTTTATATATGTGCATTTTATACTCGCCGTTTATGTAGATAAGCCGTGCACAAGTAACATAACCTGTCTTAACTTTAGATACGTTGAGCAATGATGTAGAAAGTTGTCCAAAAGCAGTCGGCAGAACTTCAATATCTCCATCGGTAATAGCTGCCGGTATATAGTCAGGTACACCTAAAAGTATACTTTTTTCAAAAAATTCATAATACTCAAGGTAAAACGCGGTCTGACCTGTAATAAATTTCATAATGAGCTGGGTAACCGAACCCATGATATCGTTTTCCGGTATAGTTAAAACATCGGAATAATGTTCTAATAACATAAATACCATTGCAGGCGGGAAACCAACAAGTTTCTTCATGCCATCAACATCAATAAGCGATACCGCCTCATATCCCCGCTCTTCTATTTTTTTCTTAATGGCCAACGCATATTTAACACCATTTTCAATAACAGATTGAGCACATGGTTTTGCAAATTTCCAATTACTATTAATAAACCTGATGCCGTCTAATATCATTTTCTCGTCTAGAGTCTCTAGATTCTGCATAATCTCCAACATCTCAAAAGGCTCTACTTCCACACCTATAAGGCCGCGAAGGGAATTTCCCTCGAATTGCGTTCCGTATAACAGCATGTCCCGATACCCCATTGACCCGATGTGTGCGCTTCGAAGACGCGTTCTTGCAAAACAGGCCGCAATAAATGCATCGATCTTTTCAATTGGATCAGGTTTGCCAACAATACTATACACATACTTAAAATTATATCCCATCGCTTCAAGAGTAGCACGTAATGCGGTCGCTCCGGCCTGCGCAGCTAAAGACACTAAATTCCCGTTCTCAATATAACCGCAAAGTCCCCAGAGAAGTACCGGAGTATGCCGGAACTTGTCAGTAACACGTATTACCACATGTGTGGGCACCCAACCTGCAACACTAACAACAAGGCAATCAATATTTTTTCCTGCTAAGTTTCCAATGGCTTCATCTGCAGTAGAATATCTTGGATCGTCAATTACCAAACCTGCATCATAAATTTCTATCTCGGCCAGTTTACTAAGCGACTTGATCGCCTCATCATGTTTTAATCGAAGTTTTTCGATTGGTGTATTTACCTCTCCAAAACACACAAAACCAATATTTCTCATTGTTAATCCCGCCTTTTATTTTTTATTGCATAGCTCATGTCCGCATCCGATTAAGCCAATTTTAATTTTAACCATTATGCAGCCGTTCTTTTCCAATATGGAAATTCATTATTTCGCAGCCCAAAGCATGCCTCTCCTTAAGAGTTCTAACACCGGTTCCTTTAGCACTGTTTCGCAATTATGACCTAATGAAGTGTAAAATACCCTGCCTGCGCCAAAAACCTTTGTCCAGGCAACCGGCATGTCGACCTCTTTATTCCCAACATGAAGGCCGGTAAATTCGGTGCCAGGCTCAAAATTCCATGTTCCGATACCGCTTGACGGATCAATCTCTACTATATTCTGCGCAGTATATGTTGGTTTTCCAGGTGGAACATGCATTGTCGCAAGTACATTGACTGCCGGATCGACATGCATATAATACTGCTCCGATATAATGGAAAAATCCTCCATGCCGTCGACTATCGGACTGCTTCCCTTCTTAATCTCAACCTTATATTCGACGGAATCAAACCCCGGATGTGCAACCCACTGTCCACCAGTCATAAAGTGCCAGTCCACGCTGTCACGGAATGCATCACACATACCCCCATGGCAGCCTGCTAATCCCACACCACTGGCAACAGCATTTAATACAGATTTGAGTTGCTGCTGCGTAATATCGTTTGTCGTGAAGTGATGGATAATCAAATCCAGGGCTAAAAGTTTATCTTTGTCATTGTAAGCATCTAATGTATCAGACAGTTCAACTTCAAATCCCTCTTTTGTTAGAAAATCATTAAAAATATCCGCGACTTGTTTCGGCTCATGCCCTTCCCAGCCGCCATATACAATCAAAGCTTTTTTTGCCATTTTGAAAACTCCTTTGCATTATTATATATCTGCTTAACAACCAATCTGCTAAGCGTATTACGAAAGTTTCCTATGAATCATCACTAATCTGTAATAATGTAATCAGGCATGCCCATCTGAAACGGTTCGGGGCGTTTGCAAGTACTCTTCATCTGGTAATATTCTCCCTGTTTTGCAGCGATGTGTATTCCATGCATAATCTCAAGAACGTGATACGCCACATCCCCATTTGCTCTATGCTGCCTTTTATTTTTTATCGCATAGCACATATCCACCAAACCGATACCCCTGCTGTCATCATTATAGCCGAACACCGGTATAATTGTATCCCATTCGGTTGACGGACGCGGATATACCTCCGATACGTAGTTATAGTCCGTTTTTTCTTTTCTCCTCAGGTATATCTTCCCTCCAAACACACTTGGGCCGGCAGTGGGGTCTTCAAACATGCCGATAGACCCTTCGATTCCATGCAGCTCAAAAGGAGGCATGCGAGAATCCCATACATCAAAGCTTGTGATCATAGTTACAATCGCTCCGTTCATAAACTCCAACGCACCAGTAATATGTGTCGGAACTTCAACGTCAATGATCTGACCGCGCAATGGTTCGCTTGTTATTATTCTCTGTGGAAACGTAATGTTTGCAAAGCCACATATTCTTTTCACCGGGCCCAGCAGAGAAATCAGTGCCGTCAGCCAATACGGACCCATGTCAAACATTGGACCGCCGCCCTTTTTATAATAGAAACCAGGATCCGGATGCCAATATTCCTGTCCGTGAAATACCATAAAAGCGCTCGCAGCAACAGGTTTGCCAATCCATCCATCATCAACTATTTTTCTGATTGTCTGCAATCTTCCCCCCAAAAAAGTATCGGGCGCACAGCCGACAAGTAAACCTTTTTCTTTGGCTGTCTTAATAATTCTTTCTCCGTCTTCCAAATAAACAGCCAACGGTTTCTCCGAATATATATGTTTTCCCGCGTTTAGTGCAGCAAGATTGATTTCGGCATGTGCAGCCGGAGTAGTTAAATTCAATATGACATCAATATCCGGATCAGCCAGTATTTCATCTAACGTATATACTTTTTGTATATTGTATTCTTTTGCCTTTTCCTTAGCCCTTTCCGGAACTAAATCCGCACATGCCGCAATATCCATTATTTCAAATTTTTTTGAATTCCGAAAATATGTATTGCTTATATATCCGCATCCAATCAAACCAATTTTAATTTTATCCATTATACAACCATCCTTTCTTAAATATGGAGATTCATTATTTTGCAGCCCAAAGCAAGCCACGCCTCAAGAGTTCCAGCACCGGTTTCTCCCGCACTGTTTTGGCGGTGTGACCTAATGAACTGTAGAATACCCTGCCTGCACCAAAAACTTTTGTCCAGGCAACCGGCATGTCAACCTCTTTATTCCCAACATGAGGGCCGGTGAATTCGGCACCCGTTTCCAAATTCCATGTTCCGATACCACTTGACGGTTCAAGTTCAACTATATTCTGCGCAATATAGGGTGGTTTTCCTGGTGGGATATGCGTTGTTGCAAGTACATTGACTGCAGGATCGACATGCATATAATACTGCTCCGTTGTAATTGTAAAATCCTCCAGGCCATCAACAATCGGACTGCTTCCCTTCTTAATCTCGACCTTGTATTCGACGTAGTCAAACCCCGGATGTGCGACCCATTGCCCACCAGTCATAAAGTGCCAGTCCACGCTGTCATGGAATGCATCACACATACCTCCATGGCAGCCCGCTAATCCCACACCGCTTGCAACGGCATTTAATACAGACTCGAGTTGCTGCTGCGTAATATCGTTTACCGTGAAGTGCGGGACGATCAGATCCAGGGTTAAAAGCTTTTCTTTGTCATTATACGCATCCAGTGTATCCGACATTTCAACTTCAAAACCCTCTTTTGTCAGTAAATCATTGTAAATTTCCGCGACCATTTCCGGCTCATGACCTTCCCAGCCGCCATATACAACCAAAGCCTTTTTAGCCATCTTGAAAACTCCTTTGCATTATTATTATCTGCTCAGCAAACCAATTCGCTAAGCATATGAACTAAAATTGAATACCTGCAGAACAGCACCGCTGCTCAATACTTTGATATAATTCAGGCTTTGAAGCTTCTATTTTTCGTACAAAGCATGCAACTTCTGAATTTTGAAGAGAATTTCTCAATATATCTTCACTGATTCTTTGAACGATATCTGAAAATTCAATATGTGTAATGCCTGAAATTTCTTTTAACTTATATCTGCTTTTTTCTTGAGATTCGCGTCTTTGCTTTGGATAACCCTGCCCCGGGATACCTGAGAATAATTTCTCAGATATAAACTCCAGATTTTTCTCGCCGGCCCATCCATACCCCTTATTCAAAGCAAGCGAAATGCAGTTTCCGTCGTTTATCTGCATAAATAACAAGGCATCTAAAGGTTCCAAAACAAGGCCTGCAAAAACACCGGGATATTGCATAACGGAGTTAATAAACCCCTGTCCTGTACCGCAGCCGCCAATTACCATATCCACCATACCGGAATTCAATGCAAGCGCAGCTATAAAACCTGTTTCTATATAGGTTAAAACCGGACTTTCCTGATCGCTTTTCATTCCAAGATTGTATATCTGATGACCAAATCCGTTTATTGCTTCTAAAATCGCAGCGTTCTTATTTGCAGTACTGATCTCATTTACGATTGCAATATTCATACTAACCTTCTGCTCTCTTTCTTTCAGCCTTTTATTAACAGGAACAATCATATCCTTCTTTTTCTATCAATAAGAACAGCTACAATAATAATTGCTCCCTTTATAATCTGCTGATAAAACGGCTGTACACCCATCAGATCAAGGCCGTTGGCTATTACACCCAAGATCATCGTACCTACAACGGCACCAAAAACTGTACCAACGCCTCCAAGGAAACTCGTGCCGCCAATTATTGTGGCTGATATTGCATCCAATTCTGCACCCTGCCCTATGGACGGCTGCCCTGACCTTACTCTGGATGCCAGCATAATGCCCGCAATTCCAACAAGTAAGCCATGTATAATAAATATCTTTATCTTACTGGCATCGAGCTGTACTCCTGAATATTTCGCAGCTGCCTCATTTCCGCCAATTGCATAAATATATCTGCCTAACTGCGTCTTTCTCAGGAAAACTACTGATAGCGCTATGATAAATGCATAGATATAAACAGGTATTGGTATACCCAGGAAGAAACCAGCACCAATTTCTAAAAATGCAGGCGGCAGATTACCGATTGGCATTCCACCGGCCCATATCATTGTAACTCCCCGTATAATTTGAACTGCACCAAGCGTAACGATAAAAGCTATGATCCTTCCCTTGGCAACGATAATCCCGCATATCGTATAAACAGCTACGGAGCAAACCAACGCTATCAGGATGCTTAGTGAAATTGGCAAATGCCAGGTAACCATTGCGGTAGCTGCGATAACCCCCGAAAGCGCCATACTGGCTCCTGCAGCAAGATCAATATTTCCGCTTATGATCAGGAAAGTCATTCCAAGTGTCATGATGCCGACGGTTGAAATCTGCCTTAGTACAATCATGGCGTTCGTTGCAGTGAAAAACCCCTTTGTTAAAAAGCTTAGTAAAATACAGAGTGAAATTAAAATATACAACACTATCCATTCCCGTTTAAATAGTGATTTTTTTAGTCTATCCATCAACTCAGTCCTCCTGCTAAAAAGCCATTTTTAGTATTTTTTCCTGTGTAGCCTCTTCTCTCAACAACTCACCTTTAATGGTTCCTTGTCCAACTACCAGAATTCGGTCGCTCATACCCAATATCTCCGGCATTTCTGAAGAAATCATCAGGATTCCTTTACCTTCCTGTGCCATTTTTGAAATAAGCAAATGAATCTCTGCTTTCGTCTTCACATCAATGCCACGAGTGGGTTCATCCAGTATTATTATCTCCGGATCGGTAAAGATTGCTTTTGCTACAACTACTTTCTGTTGGTTCCCTCCACTTAGCGATAAAGCAAGGTTATGCACATTATTTGTCTTGATTTGAATTTTAGTGACTAATTTATCAATTTCACTTTTCTCCATTTTATTGCTGATCAGAATATGCCGAATACATTTTTTAATTCGTGATAAGATAATGTTGTCAGAGATTTTCATTTTCAATACTAACCCGAAATTCTTCCTATCTTCAGGTACTAATGCGATTTTATTTTGGATAGCCTCAACGGGAGAGTTTATTATAACCGGCTTTCCCTTGATCAAGATCTCGCCTTCGCTCATTTTTCTTAAGCCAAAAATAGTCTCTGCGATCTCTGTTCGCCCCGCGCCCATAAGTCCGGCTAAGCCTAAAATCTCTCCGGAGTGCAATACTAAGTTTATATTGTCTAAGACTCCCTCAACCTTAACATTTTTTAATTCAAGCAACTGCTCTTTTATATCAGCCTTGAGTTTTGGAAAAAATTCTTTGATATCACGACCAACCATCATACTAACGAGTTTTGGTACACTATGATCCGATAATCTTCCTGTACTAATAAAACGTCCGTCTCTTAGTACAGTAAAAGTATCGCAAATATTATAGATTTCATCCATTTTATGCGAAATGTATATGATCGTTATTCCTCTTTGCTGCAACAATCGCATGGTACGATATAACTTTTCAATTTCAATAGTTGTCAAAGCCGAAGTCGGCTCATCCATAATAATAATATCCGGGTTGTACGAAATTGCTTTTACTATTTCAGCAAGCTGCATACGAGCAACGGAAAGTTCGTACATATGATTCCACGGATTCAGATCCAGATCAAGCTCTTCAAATAGTCGCTGCGCCTCTTTATACATCATTTTATGGTTGACAAAATTAACCCCCAGTACCTTCTTGATCGGTTCCTTACCCATAAACATATTCTCAGCCACGGTCATCCCGGGAATTGTATTTAATTCCTGAAATATCATTGAAATTCCGTTATTTAATGCATTAATAGGAGATTTAAAATTAACCTTTTTCCCTTTTAGTATAATTTCACCTTTCATCGGTACATATATTCCTTGCAGTATTTTCATCAAAGTTGACTTTCCTGCACCATTCTCTCCTACCAAGGCATGTATTTCCCCTTTGCGCAGGGTAAAATTAACATCATTCAATGCATGGACGCCATCAAAATTCATCGATATATTTTTCATTTCAAGTATGATATCTGACATAGTAGCCCTCACCTCTGCGTTAAATTTTAATTAAACATAGCCCTATCCAGTACCGGAATGAGAGTTATCATTCCGGTACTTATTTCTATAATGCCACTACTGGGTTATATATTCTTTCAGAATAGCTTCCCTCTCTTGCGTGGATTGGAGAAACTGATCGATATTGCTGCCATCTACTAACTCGAAGGGGATCCACTTATCCTCAATCGTTTTGCCTTCCAGATAATCAACGGCAAGCCTCAGCGCCCATTCGCCCTGCCCCATGCCATCCTGGAAGAATGTTGCATCCATCATGTCGGCTTTAATATAATCCAGAGCTTCCTTATCTGCGTTAATACCTATAACCTTTGTCTGCCCATGCATTCCTGACGCTTCAACAGCATTTGATGCTCCCAGCGCTATGCAGTCGGCCATGCAGATTATAGCGTCTATATCCATCCCGGACTGTATCCAGTTCTCTGTAGTGGATTGTGCTTTATCTGTTGCCCATTGTGTATCCTGTGTCGCAACGATCTCCATATCAGGATACTCTTTGATTGTTTCCTCGTAACCCTTTTGCCTCTGGACAACCGCTGAGTGGCCCGCTGTGCCCTGGAGTATTCCTATATTACCTTTACCGCCAAGTAATTTTGCGGCTTCCTCCATCTGCATATTACCTGCAACAACATCATCCGAACCTACGTGTGCAGTAACCTTATCCTGATTATCGACCAATGAATTTACCGTGATAACGGGAATCCCTGCCTTTACAGCCTCTTCTATACAGGGCGCCGATCCCGCACTATCGACCGGACCAATTACAAGCACATCCGCACCATCTGCGATAACAGTCTCAACCTGGGTAACCTGCACATCCGCTTTATGAGCTGCATCCAGATAGACAATATCGTAAATGTCATTTAGCCCGTTCTGATCCGCATAATACTTTGCTCCCGTCAACATGTAGAGCGTAAATGAATCGTCTGCCCCCTGAACGCTATAAGCAATTTTTTTCTTTTTAGCGGAAGGTTGTGTCACCGACTGCTCATCCTCTGTTTGCCCAGAGCTTGTTCCCGATGTGCCGGCCTCCCGGCATCCTGCAAGCAACCCAATTGCCAAAAACAATGCAAGCGATACGGTAATGATAATCTTTGAATTTTTTTTCATTTGGTTTCCCTCCTTCTTAATTATCTACAAAAGCATTTCGCTTTTAAGATGCTGTTCGTAGTCCCTGCGTTTTTCAGTATAGTAACCAGGTATCGGCACATCCCACCAGCCATAAGCCTTGCCGCCTGATTCAGGATATTCACGGTAGACATCCACTTCGATCAGAACAGGCGCGTTACATTCAAGAGCAGTCAGGACAGCGTTCTCGACTTCAGATTCCTGAGATATTTTTATACCTTTTATGCCGAATGATTTCGCAATACCAGCAAAGTCCGGCGTATATATTTCACCTTTTCTGATCCAGTCATTACCGAAAGTATTCTCTACCCCAAATACATCTGCCTGAAGATCTTTTATCGCCATCCAGCCGCAATTGTTCACTACAACCACGACTACGGGAATATCATATTGTGCAAGTGTTGAAAGCTCCTGCATAGTCATCATGAAATCGCCGTCTCCCATTATTGCAACTACCGGCGCCTGCGGTCTGGCAAGTTTTGCCCCCATGGCCGCCGGCAAACACCAGCCCATTGCAGAGAAACCTCCTGTAGTTAAATGGGTCTTTGCCTTTTTGAAACAATATTCCTGAAAAATCTGTGCCTGCGTATTCCCGGATGACGTGGCTATTATTGTATCCTCCGGAAGATGCTTGTTTAACTGGCCAATTAACTGAGATATAGTTATCTTTTCGTATTTCTTTACCCTCTTGCTCCTTATTGTTTCATACCAATCTGTTTTCAGCCTTCGAATTTCTTCACCATATATGCGTTTTACCTCAGCACGGTCTATGGCCACCTCCTTAAGTTTTTGATTAAGTTGAGGAAGTACCGTTTCCAAATCCGCTATAATTCCTACATCGCAACCGTAATTTTTACCGATCTCACCAGGATCAATATCTACATGTATTAGCTTTGTTTCGGGAAAGCTAAAACTCTTTCCGCTAAGATATGAACTAGTTGTTTCATCTGCAAATCTTACCCCCAGCGCCAATATGACATCAGCTTTACTCGAAAGCTCCAATCCCACAGGTGTTCCTTTTGAACCCGTATGGAATCCATATAAAGGATGATCTTCAGGGAAGGCGCTTTTTCCTGCCATAGTAGTAATTACTGCCGCTCCCCAGCTCTCAGCCAGTTCTAAAAGGCTTTCTTGCGCGTTGCTCCTCAGCATTGCTCCGCCGGCAAGTATGACAGGTCTTTTCGCTTTGAGCATTATGTCGACTGCTTTTTGGATATCACCATCGCTTGCACACAAGTTGTTTGCTGATCTTGTTCTATCGGGATCCGGTATTTGGACATCGGCTGTATCGGACTGAACATTCATTGGTAACGCAATCGCTACAGGACCTTGTCTGCCTGACAGCATATAGTTAAAACTACGTTTCATTATCTTGGGCAGCTGGCACACTGAATCAACTCTCCAGGCTCTTTTAACCAATGGTTCAAATGCTTTTAAGAAGTTTGAATCCTGATCTCTTTCAATTTCCTGTAAAACTCCCGTTCCCCGCATATATACATGCGTATCACCACAAATTTGCAGAACAGCTGAAGAATCCACATAAGCCGCGGCTAATCCCATTGTAGTATTTAACGATCCCGGTCCTGTGGAGGAAAAAACTGCAAGCGGCTCTCCTTTTATCCTGAAATATCCGTCCGCCATATGAATCGCTGCCTGTTCATGCTTCACTTGGATATATTTTATCTTCCCGTCCTGTTCAGATTCCTTTATTGCATCGAACAAACCTAAAATACCATGCCCGGGAATGCCTATAACATACGGGGTCTTCTCCTTCTCCAAGTATTTAATAACTATTTGACCGCCTGTTAGATTCATTATCTCCAACTCCTTTCTTTTTTATCAATGACGTCTTGTATTGATCCAATAGCCAATATAAGTTATAATATTTTTCGAAACTTTTTTGCTGTTTTTAGCTTTGTTCGATTGAGCTTTTTCCTCATTTCATAGTTATATTATACACTTTTGCGATAAGTTGTCAATTCTTTTTTTATATTTTATTGTTATTTTTTTCGAAACTTTTTTCGAAAAATAATAAAATACAGTTTGCCAATAAACGCAGCAATCACCAAATTCACCGACTACAGCCGGAACCGGATATTCTGGAGAAGGCGGGCAAAAAAATAAAAGGCTCTATGTCAATAGGGCCTTTTATTTTTTAGTACGACGTATTCTAAATCAAGCAAGAATTTGTATAATTTATGGATGTATCACGTTTTTTGAACAGGAGCGGTCGACTCACGTATAACAAGACGAGGCTTTATCAATATACTTTGAGCAACATGGCAAGACGGATCTTCAATCTTTTTTATCAATATATCGAAAGCCGCTTCGCATAAAGTATCATTATAGTACTGGATTGAAGTCAGTGAAACAGGAAGGAACGGACAATAGTCACTGTCATCAAAACCAATAAAAGAAAAATCCTCCGGAACGCTGCAGCCATGCTCAATGGCCCTCCTGATCGCTCCTAAAGCAATATCATCATATTCCGCCAAGATGGCCGTTGGCCGTTTTGGCTCTTTAAGTATATTTTCCATCAATTCATAGCCGCAATGGAAACCAGAACCAGAAGTCTTTATAACGCTTTTGTTGATTTGAAGTCCATGTTCTGCCAAAGATTTTTTTACACAACTAAACCTATTCTGACTGGTTCTGCCGCCGATAAATGCTATTTCAGTATGACCAAGCGATATCAAATAATCGACAGCGCTGTTTATTCCCACCTGTTCGTCTATCCATATATTATCATGATTATGCGCTTCACTATTCATAGCAATTTGCAATATTGGTATGCTATATTTTCTCATACACCGTTCTATCATAGTGCTCAAGCCTGTATTTTCCGTCATACACACAATGCCGGACATTTTACGTCTCGACCAATACTGCAGGAGTTGAAGTTCTCGTTCAGCTTTGAAATCGCTTATCTCCATAAAGCATTCAAGGCCATATTCAACCAATTTTGAGGAAAGTCCGTTAACCAACTGAGGATATATTCCACCATTTATATCCGGGCAGATTATTCCCACGGGACCTAATTCGTTATTCTTTCTTCTTTTTGGCTGATAATGCAATTCTCTTGCAATAGTTCTTATTCTGTCTACCGATTCTGCATTCAGACCCGGATCGTTACGCAACGCGCGCGAAACAGTGGATGTGTTGACTCCGGCTTTGCGGGCAATATCCGTTAATGTTACCATAAAACCTCCGATTTCATGCTTTTACCCATGCTTTAATTCGTTGAATAATCTTATATGACGGAACACATTATAGCACATGCTTTTGCATTTATCAACCACATCCGCCAGCACTCGCCCAGCACTTGTTATTGGTTAGTTACTATTCACTCCGCGACCGGCAATACGCTTCGCGATGCACAGATATCCTAATAATAGTTTTTCCATCTTTCCGCCTGTCATTGACGCACAAAATTAGTTGGCGTCCATTCCTCCTGATCCGGCAAAGGAACACTCTCTTTCCCAGCCGCTATATTCTTCAGCATCCATGCCATATTTATCCCCAGAGTACGCATAATCTGCAAACCTTCAATATCTTCCCGAACCTCTTCCGGGGTCATCCCATGCACACCATTCCAATATTGCGAAGACACTACCGGCATCCCGGAAATGGTAAAATACTTATTCAACCGATCAAAAGCAGACCCTGCGCCGCCTCTTCTGCAGCTGACAATCCCCGCGGCCGGCTTATACCGAAATTGACTGCCGGCAGCAAAAAACACCCGATCAAGCAAAGCCCCCAGCGCTCCGTTAATGCTGGCATAATAGACCGGCGTCCCAATAACCACACCGTCTGCCTCTTTCATCAATTTAATTATCGTATTGGCCGGATCATCACCAAAAGCGCAGACACCTGTCTTATTACACGCCAAACAAGAAATGCACCCCCACACAGGCTGTTTCCCAATATGATAAATATGAGTATCCACCCCCTGCTTATTCAGTGTTTTCTCCACCTCACGCAGGGCAGTATAGGTACATCCATCAGCATGGGGGCTGCCGTTAATCAATAATACTCTCATAATTTTATTTCCTTTCCTTTATGTCTTTGGTAACCATACAGATATAATAATTGGAACTTCAAAATCTAATCACCTCCCCCAACTGAACCGTCCCATGTGTCAACTTTTGTATTTTTCATTTCCTCTTCGTCGAACCATCTTGAAGTTACACATTTTACTTCAGTATAAAACCTCAAGCCGTCTTTTCCGAGAGTGTGAAGATCGCCAAAAAAGGAATCCTTATGTCCGGAGAACGGAAATATACCGACCGGTACCGGTATCCCCGCATTGATTCCCACCATGCCTCCGTGCGTTCTCCTTACAAATTCCCTGCTGTAATATCCATTCTGAGTAAATATCACAGAGCCGTTTGCAAACCGACTCGTATTCATCAATTCGATGCCTTCATCAAAATCTTTTACACGCTTTATGCACAGCACCGGCCCAAATACTTCTTCATTCCCAATCGTCATATCGGGAGTCACATAATCAAATATAGTTGGTCCGAGGTAAAACCCTTTTTCGTACCCCTCGACTTGAGTATTGCTTCCGTCAAGCACAAGCTTCGCCCCTTCTTTCATGCCTTTCTTTATCCAACCAAGCACAAATTCCCTGTGGCTCGCGGTCACCAGCGGTCCCAACTCTGACGTTTTGTCATAGGCCGGACCGACTTTCAGTTTCCCGGCGAATTGAATAAGAAGTTCCACCAATCTGTCCGCTATGCTTTCCTGTGCAACAATCACCGGCAGAGCCATACATCTTTCGCCCGCGCATCCAAATGACGAATTTATGATTCCTGCAGCCGTTCTTTCGAGCGCAGCGTCCTCCAGTACTAATCCATGATTCTTTGCCTCGCATAGCGCTTGCACTCTCTTGCCGTGCGCAGCTGCTGTGGAATAAACATGAAGCCCGACCGAAGTAGATCCTACGAAACTTACCCCCTTTACATACGGATGTGTCAGTAGTATTTCTGCTTCCTTCCTGGTACATGTCACAATATTAATTACCCCTTCAGGCAGCCCCGCTTCCTGCCACAGTTCCGCAAGCCTCATCGCAGTCATCGGCGTCATGGACGCCGCTTTTATTACCAGGGTGTTGCCGGCCGCTATGCATAGAGGCGCCATCCAACCCATGGGTATCATACCGGGAAAATTAAACGGAACAATGCCCGCGAATACTCCCACAGGTTCGCGGCAAAGCATAGTATCATAACCCGTCGAAGTGTTCATTAACGCCTCTCCCATCATAAGAGCAGGAGTACCGCATGCAAACTCTACAGCCTCCTTTACTTTCAGAATATCTCCTTTAGCTTCACTCCATACCTTGCCATGTTCCTTCGCAACCAGATACGCCAGTTCGTCTATCTTTTCATCGATAAGATCCCTGAAATTGTATAATACCTGAACCCTTTTCATGACGGGCGTCTCGGACCATGACGGAAACGCCGCCCCTGCTGCTTCCACTGCTAAATTGACTTCGTCAGCAGTACAACATGGCGTTTGGGCGATAATTTCTCCTGTGCTGGGATTATAAATGTCCATATACTTATCCGCCTCCGATTCCAGCCATTTGCCTCCGGAAAAATACTTTAATTTATTTACTTCGCTCATCTTTATTTTTTCCCATCTCTTTCTTTACTGATTTTTATACAAAAATTCGCCAAAACAAGGGAGCTAAGCCCAAGTGCTTCAACTAATTCATCATATGTCCCCGAATGAATGAATCTCGTTTTTCCGGATACATCGCAGGTGTTTATACTGAATATGTTGCATGCGTTAGCCTGTTTTTTCCGGTAATGCAGTTCCTGCAATAGCCTTTGCAATATATATCCGTTGTTCTGCTCCACTATAACCAGCTTTTTTCCACTGTCCAACAGATTAATTAATAATTCCGAATCAAACGATGGCATATCGATAACCGCGGCTGAGACCCCTTTTTCCTCCAGTATTTTCTCTGCCGCCAAACATTCATGCACTCCACGCCCCGACGAAACAAGGGCCATATCGCCTTTTTCTTTAAGAATATATCCCTTGGCGTATTCAAATTCAAAGTTTTTGTCATATATCAAAGGCGAGGCCGCGCGCATAATCCGCAGATACACAAGCCCCCTGTTACCCTCGCAAATCCATTTAATAATTTCAAACAATTGCCGAGGGCACGAAGCGTCAATTATCTTCAGGTTTGGTATCCCGCTGAAAAATATTATATCGTCGTTACCCATATGTGTTGCCCCGTTTGTCACCGTATCCAGATTTGATGCCGTAGCAACAAAGGTTAGATCCAGGCCATGCCCTTTGCTTAGCCATCCGTCAGGCTTCTCTATCGTCTCGAGACGCTCCTGGTAACCCACTGCAATACGTCTCATAACCTGCCAATTGAAAAACGGGCAAAATGTGCTGACCCAAACGTTATACCCCAGAACCGCAAACGCTTCACCTATGTTCATCATGTTTGCTTCTGCAATACCGACATTGAGTGCGCGTGTTTTATCTATATATGCTACACCCTTACCAAGGCCCGAGACAGAACCCAGATCCGAATCAATCGATACGATTCTTTCATCTTTTGCCAGCACCTTCATCGTCTCAGTAAAAACTTCAGACGCAGGCGTGCTGCCGTCTATTACGATCCGCGACATCTCATCATCACCATATATGATCTTTTTCTCCCTTTGCGCGGCTTTTTTTGTTTTAACATTCGAGTGAATTTCCTCCAGGGTTACGTCAGTGTTGGACAAAATGCGAAGATTCAACTTATTTGCCTGTTCAATAATAGACTCCTTCTTCTTTTCAGAGAGTTTTTTCATACTTTTTTTGAACAGAGCGATTTTCTCCAGATATTCCTTTTTTTGGAGTGTTATCTCATTATTATATATTTCATCGTCAATCTGAGCTTTATGTTGGTTGGTAAATGACGAAAACCCTCCATGCCCCTTGGTTGATTTGCACAATATTGCTGTCGGCATACTGTTTCTTATACCATATTTAAAGCTGCCAAGCGCTGACATTACGCTTTCCATTTGGGTAGCATCAACTTCATAAACGTTCCATCCAAAGCTCTCTATTTGATTTTTAAGATCATTAAAAGGCATCACTAAAGCATTAACATCATCAAGCTGCCCGTTGTTGTTGTCGATCAAAACGCAGAAATTGGACAGTTTTTGTTGCGCAGCAAACATAAAGGATTCCCATGCAATTCCCTCCTGCAATTCTCCATCTCCTGTCATAGCAAATACATCGAAGCCTCTTTTACGTTTCCCTGCAAATGCTAATCCTGCCGCAACACAGACTCCTTCCCCGAGCGGCCCCGTCGAAATATGGATGCCCGGCAGCAATGGCCCGGGATGTCCGTTCAATATGCTTTCATACGCTCTCGAATTGCAAAGTGTTTTTTTATTATAATATCCTAAGTCTGCATAAATCTGTGCAAGTGTCGCAACAGCATGCCCTTTACTCAATACAAACATGTCCTGATCCGTATTTGTTGGATTCTCTACATCGATATCAATATAACCCCCGTAAAATAGCGTAGTCAACGGCAATAGCGCAGAAAAAGCTCCTCCTATGTGGATAGACTTATCAATCGAATTGTACGCCTGTTCCATAATACCAATCCTTAATTCAGTTTCCTTTATGCCAAAGAGATTGACCCAAGCCTTTCTTAAATCATAATCCATTTTGCAGATATCCATCTTTACCTCCGTTTAATAACACGTGCGCATATTCCACAACTCAAAAGTAATATTTTTTCGAAACTTTTAACCAGTAACAAACTTGCTTCAATTGTATTGTTTTGCTTTTATTATGGATATATTATTGCATTTTTCAATCAGATAGTCAAGAATATTTTTAATAATATATATAATATTTACTTAATTTTTTCGAAACTTTTAGTTTAAATAACATCAGTGCAACCACACAATGCACTCAGCCAAGAAAAACCCAAGGTGGTTCTTCGGCATGCAAGTTGGCATAGGCATAGCTGCCGGGACACGAGCGTATATAAGCGGCATCATAAAAACGATTTTGGTTGTAGGATAGAGAAACGGATGGCCGAGCTGCCAAAGATTACGATAAAGGACGAAACTGAAACTATACTTGAAAAAATATACCCGCTTCAGCCCCAAGGACTATAAGAATCAGTTCAAAAAATAAAGATTACAACGAAACCCTTAAATAAATGTAAAATAAGCGTTAAAGCCCTTTCATTTTAAAATCACCTATTATATAATACAGAAAAAACGAGAGAGGGATGCATATGTATTTTCCAATGTATTTTGACCCAACATATATATTAGTAATTGTGGGAGCAGTTATTTGTATGGCGGCTTCCGCAAAAATGAACAGCACTTTTTCCAAATATTCCAGAGTAAGAAGTGCCACCGGCATGACCGGTGCCGAAGCGGCGCTGCGGATTCTTAGCATATCAGGGATTCATGATGTCCGCGTGGAACATACTTCCGGTAATTTAAGTGACCATTATGACCCCCGTTCTAAAGTGCTTCGGCTTTCTGATGCCACATACGCTTCGACTTCCGTTGCAGCTATTGGCGTAGCTGCACATGAATGCGGACATGCGGTTCAACACGCAAAAAGCTATGCACCACTGTCCATTCGCAGTGCATTGGTACCCGTCGCTAATATTGGTTCCACTTTGGCATGGCCACTGATATTAATTGGTCTGTTTTTTAACACCAGTTCATCTGCACTGCTGCTAAACATTGGCATCGTTGCCTTTTCATTAGCTGTTTTATTTCAACTGGTAACCCTTCCGGTGGAATTTAATGCTTCCAGTCGGGCTCTGGGTATCTTAGGCAACTTCGGAATATTAGGCACTGAAGAACTTGGTATGGCAAAGAAGGTTCTTTTTGCCGCAGCACTGACCTATGTTGCCAGCGCTGCTTCGTCTATTCTTCAGCTGCTGAGAATCCTGCTGCTCACTAATAACCGACGACGTGATTAACAATACAAACATTCTTACTGATATAAGTAAAATCTATTAAAATTCACTTTACCAAAAGGAGGTTAACCCAAGTATTGCACCGGGGTAACCTCCTTTTGGTTAATATAAGCTTACAGCATTTATCTGGCAGTTCTTAGCTTCTGATAATACTTAATTGGATTTGTTTATCCGATGACTTAGCAACTCTTAGTCCACTTTATGATAATCTCATCCTAAAGTCTTCATACCCAAATCTGCGAATAAGTTTTTCATTACCTTCTTTATCCCGCCACACAATCGACGGCAGGCACATTCCATTAAATGTGTTCGTTTTCACCATTGTATATAAAGCCATATCTTCAAACACAAGAGTATCTCCTTCTTTCAGCATTGTATCAAAAGAATAATCTCCAATTACATCCCCGGCAAGACATGTAGGACCAGCAAGTCGGTATGTGTATTTCTTCTCTCCCGCAAACCCGCTATTTTGAAGCGGCGGACGATATGGCATCTCCAGCACATCCGGCATATGGCAGGCAGCAGATGCATCCAGAATTGCAATATCAATCTGATTATGCATGATTTCCAGCACACCGGCAACCAGATATCCGGCATTCAGTACAACAGCTTCCCCCGGCTCCAGATAAACCTGCAGCTGATACTTATCTTGAAAATGTTCAATAATCTCCACCAGTTTTTCCACATCATAATCCCCTCTGGTAATATGATGTCCACCGCCCAGATTCAGCCATGCCATCTGATACAGGTATTTCCCAAACTGCTGTTCAAAAGCTTCCGCCGTCACTGCCAGGGCATCTGCCCCCTGCTCGCACAATGTATGAAAATGCAGGCCGTCTAACAAGGGTAAAACACTTTCATCAAAATTCGCCGAAGTAGTCCCCAATCTGGAGCCCGGCGCACAAGGATCATAGATCTCATGATCGTCCTGGGTAGAGCATTCAGGATTTACGCGAAGTCCCGTGCTTTTACCGGCCGCCTTTGCCCGGGGTGCAAATCGCTTGACCTGCTGCGGTGAATTAAATACAATATCGTCCGCATAGCAAAGCAGTTCTGCAAATTCTTCGCTCCGGTAAGCCGGCGAATATACATGCGTCTCCTTACCAAATTCCTCATGCCCCAACCTTGCTTCATATAATCCGCTGGCCGTAGTTCCGCTCAGATATTCCCACAGCAGCGGATAGGAGGCAAACATAGAAAAAGCTTTCTGCGCCAGCAATATTTTGCATCCGGTTCTCTTCTCTATTCTCCCTAAAATCTCAAGATTTCCCCGCAGTTTCATTTCATCTATCAAAAAATACGGTGTACGAATTTGTTCTTTTTCCACGCCACTCAATCCCTTCATCTAACTTCAAGATAAGACTCCCACATCTATAAGCAGTGAGCATTACTCACTGCAAATCCCCCCGGCAGCTTCCCCATCTTTCAAACTAATCCACCAACTGAGGATTATCAGAAATCTGCCATGGCAGACCATACTGATTCAGCGCATCCATATAAGGATCCGGATCGAACTCCTCTACTGTGTAAACCCCCGGCTTGTTCCACTTTCCGGTTAAAAGCATCATCGCTCCTATCATGGCCGGTACCCCCGTTGTATAAGAAATAGCCTGAGAGCCAACTTCCCGATAACATTCCTGATGATCACAAACATTATAAATGTATGCCCGCTTTTCTTTTCCATCCTTAATTCCAGTAAAAATACAGCCAATATTGGTCTTCCCTACTGTCCGCGGCCCCAGCGTGGCCGGATCCGGAAGCAGTTCTTTTAAAAACTGAATCGGCACAATTTTCTGCCCCTCAAAATCAATCGGTTCAGTCCCAAGCATTCCCACATTCTCCAGGCATTTCATATGAGTCAGATAACTTTCCCCAAAAGTCATGAAAAAACGAATACTCTTTACCCCCGGAATATTCTTTGCCAGCGACTCGATTTCCTCATGATGAAGCAGATACATGTCCTTCTTCCCTACCTGGTCAAATTCATATTCCCGTTTCACACTCATAGCGGGAATCTCTATCCAGCGCCCATTTTCCCAGTAGGAACCCGGCGCAGAGACTTCCCGAAGATTAATCTCAGGATTAAAGTTAGTGGCAAATGGATAACCATGATCCCCCCCATTACAATCCAAAATATCAATCGTGTCAATGGCATCAAATAAATGTTTCTGAGCATACGCACAATATGCCTGCGTTACACCAGGGTCAAACCCAGACCCAAGAAGTGCGGTTAAACCGGCTTTTTCAAACTTCTCCTTGTATTCCCACTGCCAGGAATAATCAAAATATGCCGAGAACCCCTCTTCCTTACAACGTTTTTCATATATTTCACGCCACACCGGGTCAGAGACATCCTCCGGCTCATAATTAGCCGTATCCATGTAATTCACACCACATATAAGGCATGCATCCATAATGCTCAGATCCTGATATGGCAGGGCAATATTCATAACAAGTTCCGGCTGCACCTTTTCGATTAATGCAACTAACTCCTCCACATTATCCGCATCCACTTGTTCGGTATTAATTTTCGTATCTGTCTTCCCTTCCAGCTTTTCCTTCAGTTCATCACATTTAGACTTGGTTCTGCTGGCAATACAAATACTATCAAATACCTGACTATTTTGGCAGCACTTTTGAATTGCTACACCAGCTACTCCACCACAGCCAATAATCAAAACTCTACTCATTTCATTCCCTCCTATCGTTACTATCACGATTCTTTCTCAACTTTACATATAAAACTACTAAAAACCAGTCACTGTGGGAGATTTGGTTCCGATAAAGGAGGCACAGCGAACTACGTCGACTAAATTGGAGCTAAATATACCGCAAAGTGGGGCGTGCAGATGACAGGAATGAATTTTCAAACACGCTCCAGCGTGCTATCTGAAAATCCAAGCAGCATTTCCCGCACAATCTTGCATGCCGCCGCAGTTGATATTCCACTCATATCATAATGAGGACTCAGTTCATTCACATCACATCCAACAACCTTCAGTTCACTGCACACCATCGTAACCGCTTTACGCAGTTCATCAAAAGATACCCCTCCCGGCTCCGGTGTACCGGTTCCCGGGAAAACAGACGGATCAAGGACATCCAAATCCACAGTAAAATACACCGGTTTATCCTTCAGCCGGCAAACCGTTTGCTCCAGCCCTGCAAAATCAAAGCAGTGGGTTCTCACATGCTCCCTGCCCCACTGAAATTCCGCCCGGTCTCCCGAACGAATGCCATACTGATAGATCTTTTCATCACCTGCCAGTTCCCAACATCTTCGGATCACGCAGGCATGGGATAAAGCTGCCCCCAGATATTCATCTCTTAAATCCGCATGGGCATCAAAATGAAGAATGGAAACCTCCGGATAGACTTCATAAACCGCACGAAATGCCCCCAGCGTCACCAAGTGTTCTCCCCCCAGCATAAAAGGCCTTTTATTATCTCTTAATATTTCTGCCGTATGCTTCTGAATCTGCTGAAGCGCCAGTTTCGTATCACCAAAACACAGTTCCAGATCACCGCTGTCAAAGATCCTTACATCCTCTAAATCTTTACCCTGATAAGGACTATAGCTTTCAATTCCAAAGGATTCCCGGCGAATGGCACTGCTGCCGAACCGGGTTCCCGGCCGGTAAGAAGTTGTGGAATCAAAGGGAGCACCGAACAGCACCGTATCCGCATCCTGATATTCTCCATCACAGCAGAGAAAAGTTTCAATATTCTTATTCAACATCTTTTAACATCTCCTCTACATACCCCGGAATATAGAAAGCTCCCTTATGCAGCATAGTAGTATAATATCCACAGGTCAAACCACGCATATTCCATCTGGTCTCGTCCAGATCCTTCAGCGGGTGGTATTTCTTCGAGGCAAAACCAAAAAGCCAATGCCCCGACGGATAAGTCGGGATATGCGCCTGATAAACCTTGCTCACCGGAAATGTCTCAACAATTCGCTTATGGGCACGCTGGCACGCTTCTGCATCCCCCTGATAAAATGGGCTTTCATGCTGGTTGATCATGATGCCGTCTTCTTTCAAGGCTTTATAACAATTTCCATAGAACTCCTTAGTAAATAACCCTTCACCCGGTCCAAAGGGATCCGTGGAATCGACGATGATCAGGTCATATTCCTCTTGCCTTCGGCGAATGAATTTCAGCCCATCTTCATAGTAAACGGACAATCTTGGGTCGTCAAAACGGCAGGCCGTCTGAGGCAGGTATTTTTTACAAACCTCCACTACCAACTCATCGATTTCCACCATATCAATGGACTCAATTTCCGGGTAACGAACCAGTTCCCGAATAACACCTCCGTCACCGGCGCCGATCACCAGTACTTTACTTACATCGGGATGCACTGCCATCGGCACATGGGTAATCATTTCATGATATATGAATTCATCCTTTTCGGTCAGCATCATATAACCATCCAATGTTAGAAAACGTCCGAATTCCGGTGATTCAAATACATCAATTCGCTGAAACTCACTCTTTCCGCTGTATAGCTGCTTGTCCACACGGATGGACATTTTCACATTTTTCGTATGCATTTCTGAAAACCAAAGTTCCATTATATCTCCTCTTTCAACACATTCAATTGCTTGATCTCAATATCTTCTGTTCCTGTCATAGAGCATCCCTTTTCTTTTGCATAAACAATATATTCAAGGATTTCATCGGTGATTCGTTCACCCGGTGCAAGGATGGGAATTCCCGGTGGGTAGCACATCAAGAATTCACTGCACACACGGCCGGAAGCCTGTTCCAGAGGAAGTGATTCTTTTTCCGCATAAAATGCTTTCTGGGGGGAGCAGCAGACCTGAGGTTTTATATAACTTTGTTTCATTAATCCGGTTTCTGCTTTGCCGAACCGTCTCTTAATCTCCGCCAGCGCCCCAACCAGACATTCTATGTCCCTTGGACGGTCCCCAACCGAGAGATACGCCAGCATATTGCCCAGATCCCCGAATTCAACCTGAATGTCATATTCATCCCGCAGCAGATCATATACTTCGATTCCGGCAAGACCCATCTGCAAAGTGTTAACCGAAAGCTTGGCCATGTCAAAGTCGTAGACACTGTCTTGATTGATCAGTTCATGGGAAAAGGCATAATAACCACCGATTTCATTAATCTCCTGGCGGGCATATTCAGCCATTTTAATTACTTTTTCAAAAGTCTCTTCACCGCGGAGCGCCAGATTTCTCCGGGAGATATCCAGGCTGGACAGCAGCAGATATGAACCACTGGTGGTCTGAGTCAGGTTAATAATCTGACGGACATACCCTGGCGATATCTGAGGTCCGGTAAGCAGCAGGGAACTCTGGGTCAGGCTGCCTCCTGACTTGTGCATCGATACTGCCGCCATATCAGCCCCAGCCTCCATCGCTGAAACCGGCAGTGTCTTTCCAAAATAAAAATGAGTTCCATGGGCTTCATCCACAAGGCAGCGCATGCCATGGGCATGGGCCAGCCTGACGATTTCTTTCAGGTTGGAGCAGATGCCATAGTATGTAGGATTATTGACAAGAATGGCTTTTGCATCCGGGTTATCCAAAACGGCTTGCTCCACATCCCTCATTCGCATCCCCAGGGGGATGCCCAGGCGCTCATCACAATCCGGATTAATATATACGGGAACGGCACCGCTCAGAACTAATGCTCCCATAACACTGCGATGCATGTTGCGGGGCATGATAATCTTTTCCCCCTGTTTTACTGAAGATAGAATCATCCCTTGTACCGCAGAAGTAGTGCCCCCTACCATTAAAAATGCATGGGCAGCACCGAAGGCTTCGGCAGTCAGTTCTTCCGCTTCCTTGATAACGGATATGGGGTGGCATAGATTGTCCAACGGTTCCATGGAATTAACATCCAGTTTGACGCAGTCTTCTCCTAAAAGTTTTACCAGTTCCGGGTTTCCTTTTCCCCGCTTATGCCCAGGGACATCAAAGGGAACTACCCGCATCTTGTCAAAGCGTTTCAACGCATCATAAATGGGCGCTTTTTTCTGTCTTTCCTGATCCACCGGGCACCTCCTAATATATATTTCTGCCGCTGAAAATTTCTATCATTTCCCGTCTTAAGTTATTCGTGATCTCCAATCGCTTTTTGGGCGGGAGTTCATAGACATCGGTGTTGAATAAGTAGTTCTGCAAGTCAATTTCTTTTAGCATCATTTTGGTATGGAATACATTTGCTTCATATACGTTGATGTCTATTGCATCGTAGTGAAGCAGGGTTTCCGGCATGATGTATTCCTGGATGGACGTTATGTCGTGATCCAAGAATAATTTCTTCCCATCAACGTCTCTGGTAAAGCCCCGCACGCGGTAATCCATGGTAATGATATCCGAGTCAAAAGAACCGATCAGATAGTCAAGGGTGGAAAGCGGTGTTATTTCGCCGCAGGTAGCCACGTCGATATCCACCCGGAATGTGGCCAGGCAGTTCTCCGGATGATACTCAGGATAAGTATGCACAGTTACGTGACTCTTATCCAGATGAGCCAGCTGGGTTTCCCCTTTCGGGCGCATCGATCCTTCGGCGATCAATACAGTAACGGAAGCTCCTTGAGGTTCATAATCTTGCTTTGCTATATTTAGTACCGTGGCACCTATCATATTGGTGAGGTTTTCCAATATACTGGTCAGACGATCAGAATTGTATTGTTTATCAATATAGGAAATATAATCTTTTTGCTCCTTCGCCGAACGGGCGTAACATACATCATAGATGTTGAAGCTAAGTGATTTTGTAAGATTATTAAATCCATATAGCTGTAATTTTCCTGTCATGTGCTTTCCCCCTTTTACATATATGCTGCCGCATATTTATAATTGTTTTTTGCGATTTCTAAACAAGGCTTCAGTGTGTACATTGGCTTACTTAATGTGCACTTTATTACGAATTCAGCGCAAAAAACGGTATGCATATGCACACCGTCTGAAAAGGTCATTTTAAAATTCAGCTATAGCAATTGTACTTTAGGTATCAGATTTACATTGCTGATGCTTCAGGAAAGAGTTTTGATCAGAGATGCATACGCAAATACTTTAACTACTCTTATTGACCGTTTTACAAGTTGATGTACATATTATTAATATACTGGTTATAAAGGAACCAACTTATAAAATTGAGCTTCTAACTCAATCAATAATGACAATTTTCCATTGTCTATCGGCAGTCGACCCGGCTGTCCGCATGCCTTAACCCTGAAAGGGTGGTCAAAATATTTGCATGGATACTCCGTTAAACTCATATCACATGTCAATTTGTAGTTTATATGAAAAAGAATTATGTGTCAAGATGTTTTCCTTGAGTTTCCGCGGATTTATTTCACACCTCTTCATTACTTATTTCAGCAATGCTTGCAAACTCTTGTAATTTTCCTTGTAATATTTTCTTGTCTGGCAATTGTAATTCATATTGCGATACCAACATCGGTGACAGATTTCTACTCATAGCATATTCAACTACCTCATCATTTTTCAAAGCGCAAAGTATAATCCCAACACTAGGATTTTCATTATCCTTTTTATTTTGTCTGTCAAGTGCTTCTAAATAAAAATCCATTTTTGAAACATATTCCGGTTTAAACTTTCCTATCTTTAATTCAAATGCCACCAGACAAGAAAGACCTCTGTGATAAAATTCTATTGTTTTTGCCCCTGACATTATAAGCAAATTATTCGTCCAACTTACTTGTGTCACCAGTGGTGACACAAATTCATGGCGATAATAGGTTTCATAGAATTGCTTCATTCTATAAATTCCTCGCCTATTAAATCCTTTGATACCCTTAATCTTTACCTTATTATAACCCTATAATGGTTTAGCACTCTGTAGTTTAAACTGCAACTACTACCTTGGTGAGATTTTCTATACTTTTTGGGGTATTCCAATCCTTCAAAAAATTCGTAAATCTCACAAGCATATATCAATTTAAGTGCTAAAAATTCATTAATCCGAATTGGATAATAATTATGTTCCATTTTGTTGTAAGTCACTCGGCTAACATTAATTCATTAATGCATTATCATAATACAACAAAATGGCACACTGCTTAGTAGATGCTATCAATAAGATATAAAAAGGACATTTTCCAATGACCTTAGTCTTGAAAAATGTCCTCTGTATACTGATAATTTTGTTGCATATATGTTGCTTGTGTGTTGTATACGATTCAAAATCCAACACTTTCGACAACTCTTCACAACCTCTATAACCCCTGTAAATCTGGGCTTTCCCGCTATAATTCGTATAGCAAAAATTATCGTTTTGAGAACTGTGGTGCACGTCTAGCTGCTTTAAGTCCGTATTTCTTTCTTTCTTTCATTCTCGGATCACGGGTCAAATAACCGGCTTTTTTCAGCACTGGTCTGTAATCAGCGTCTGCCTGAAGCAGTGCTCTTGCAATACCATGTCTGATAGCTCCAGCCTGTCCTGTATATCCACCGCCATGAACGTTTACTAATACATCGAACTTGTCAATCGTATCAGTAGCTGTCAGAGGCTGACGTACGATAACCTTCAAGGTTTCTAATCCTAAATATTCATTAATATCTCTTTTATTAATTGTAACTTTTCCTGTACCCGGCACTAAGTATACTCTTGCTATAGATTTTTTTCTTCTGCCTGTTCCATAATATCTTGCACTAGCCAATGTCATTTACCTCCTCTTAAAATGTTAACACTTCTGGTTTCTGAGCTTCGTTTTTGTGCTCTGCACCAGCGTATACATGAAGTTTTGTAATCATCTGTCTTCCCAAAGGTCCCTTTGGAAGCATACCTTTTACAGCCAGTTCGATTACTTTTTCAGGTTTCTTTGCTAACATCTCTCTCAATGTGGTTTCTTTCATTCCACCAACATATTCTGAGTGATGGTAATAAATCTTCTGGTCTAATTTCTTACCTGTTACCTTGATCTTCTCAGCGTTTACAATGATCACATAATCACCGGTATCAATGTGTGGTGTGTATACTGGTTTGTTTTTTCCTCTTAATACTTTAGCTACTTCAGATGCCAGACGACCTAATGTGCATCCATCAGCGTCTACAACATACCATTTTCTCTCAATCTTAGCTGGATTAGCCATATAAGTGTTCATGGATTTACCTCCTGTTTAATCAACCTTCAATTCATTCTACTGTGAAATATCTATTGTAAAACACCATTACCGGGGCATTGGATCAGGTGTTCACGTACATCGTCACATTGAGTAATTATATTATACTCGCCCACGCGTGTCAACAGTTTTTTCACTGTTTTCGCCACTTTCGCCACTTTTTGTTACGTCCAATCCGGATACTCTATCTTGATCAGCGTCAGTCCGTGGGCTCTGGCCGTTGGGCCGGCCAGATTTCTATCTTTCTTTTCTAATATCAACAGAACATGCTCTGGGTCATAGGTACCCTTCCCTATTTCCAGAAGGGTTCCGACGATAATTCTCACCATATTATATAAGAAACCATTTCCGGTTATACGAAAGTGAATCATATCGTCGTTTTTTATCAATTCTGTTCGATAGATTGTGCGTACAGTACCCTCAACCTGAGGATTTTCTGAAGCAAATCCCTTAAAGTCGTGTTCACCTACCAGATACCGGGCTGCCTTTTTCATTGCCTCATAATCCAGTTTTCCATAATAAAAAAGTGAATTCAGGCGACAAGTAGGATTCGCAAAAGTACGATTCAGAATCAGGTATTCATATGTCTTTATCGTATTCGTAAACCTTGGATGAAAATCCGCAGGTACTTCAACCGAAGATTGAATCTTAATATCTTCCGGCATGCGGGCATTCAGCGCAAATGCTATTTTATCAATCGGCATACGGGCACTGGTATCGAATACTGCCACATTTCCAAGGGCATGCACTCCGGCGTCCGTTCTGCTTGCACCCATAGTCTTAATCTCTTCCCCCAGCAATTCACTTAAATACCGATTCAGCACTCCCTGAATCGTAATACCATTCTGCTGGATCTGCCACCCACAGTAATTAGTTCCATCATATGCCACAGTCAGTTTCACACGTCTCATATGCATTATTCCTTTCCCCTCTGATCAGACATCCCCAGTACATCGTCCGACTGATATTCGGACAGCACACTACTAGTGTAACAACCGGTTGATACACTAGTACAGCGTTCTCTAATTACCTATGCAGATTACTGAGGATGAATTTTCAGATACAAGTTGGCTGCCTATTAGGCCAAACCTTTTCATCAAAACTCACATTCCCACAAAATTCCGAAGTATGATCCCCAGTACAAGATATACTGCCAGCAAAACATAAGCAATCACATCATTTTGCCCATACCTAAGCGGCTTCATCTGGGTTCTGCCGCTTCCTCCGTGATAACATCTGGCTTCCATCGCCAACGCCAGATCATTCGCCCGCCGAAACGCCGAAACAAACAACGGCACCAGGAGGGGCACCATACTCTTAACCTTCTGAATTAATCCTCCGCTTTCAAAGTCCGCACCCCGGGCAGTCTGCGCCTTCATGATCTTATCCGTTTCTTCCAGCAATATGGGAATAAACCGAAGTGCAATAGACATCATCATAGCAATCTCATGCACCGGAACCTTAATCTTATTCAGAGGGCTCAATAACCGTTCCAAACCATCCGTCAGCTGATTGGGCGTAGTTGTCAGAGTCATCACCGATGACCCAATTATCAGGTAGATCAGCCGGATTCCCATCTTCGCTCCCAGTATCAGCCCTTCCTTTGTAATCTTTATAATGCTGAATCCCCACAGTACTTCACCAGGCGTAAAAAGCACATTAAAAAATATAGTGATCATCAGCAGCAGGACAATCGGCCGCAATCCCTTTACCATAAAGCCAAAAGGGACTTTCGATGCCAGAATGATTCCGGCCAGGAAAAATGTCGCCAAAATATATCCCGCCCAGGAATCGGCCGCAAACAGGCTGATGATAAACACCATAGTTCCGATAAATTTAACACGCGGATCCAAGCTGTGCAAAACAGAATCCGTGGGGTAATATTGTCCTATCGTAATATCCCTAATCATGTCGTAACCTTTCTCGAATTACTGTAACAATTACTTTTCTATCGACTGAGTTATACTGGTTTTCGTCTCTTCGGATGATGATTCCAAACCCTTATCCCCGGCTAGTGCCTGCAGAATGCTTACCTTCGCTTCATCCACAGTGATCGCACTCACATCCACCGGCATCCCCCGTTCTTTAAGAGCATGCATAATGTAAGTGATCTGCGGCGCTGCTAACCCCATTTTCTCCAATTCTTTATAATGGGAGAACACTTCCTTAGGCGTATCATCAAGACATTTCTCCCCGTCATTCATCACAATAATTCGTTCTACATACTTGGCAATATCCTCCATACTATGGGAAACAAGTATAATGGTAATGTTCCGCGTCTGATGAAGAAATGAAATCTGCTCCAGAATATCATCCCGTCCCTTGGGATCCAATCCAGCCGTGGGCTCGTCCAGTACCAGCACCTTGGGATTCATCGCCAATACACCAGCGATGGCAGCCCGCCTCTTTTGTCCGCCTGACAGCTCAAACGGGGATCTTTCAAAATACTTTTGGGCCAGACCTACATGTTCCAGAGCCTCTATCGCTCTTTCCTTACACTCCTCTTCACTCAGTCCCTGATTCTTCGGGCCAAAGCAAACATCCGCCAGAACATCCGTTTCAAAAAGCTGATGCTCAGGATACTGGAATACCAATCCCACCTGAGAGCGCAGCTGCTTCAAAGGATAGCCTTCTTTCCAGATATCCTCCCCTTCAAAGAGCACCGTCCCGGAAGTAGGTTTGATAAGTCCATTGAAATGCTGGATCAGCGTGGATTTGCCGCTGCCCGTATGACCGATCACACCGATAAACTGACCCTGGGGTATTTCCAGATTGATGTCTTTCAGCGCATGCATCTCATATGCAGTTCCCGGACTGTATGTGTACGTTACATTTTCTAATTTAATTGACATAATGCACCCACCAATTCCTCTATCGTCAGAATCCCTTCCGGTATCTCCACCCCTGACTGCTTCAGCTCGTGAGCCAGCAGGGTTACCTGAGGAACATCCAGACGATATTCTTTCAGCTTATCCACCTGTGAAAAGATCTCCCGCGGAGCTCCCTGCATAACCAGATGCCCATTATCCATCACATATACACAATCCGCGAAAACAACCTCTTCCATATAGTGAGTAATTAATATTACGGTTACTTTTTCTTTCCGGTTCAGCTCCCGGATAGTCCGAAGAACTTCTTTGCGCCCGTTGGGATCCAGCATCGCCGTTGGTTCATCCAAGACAATGCACTTTGGCCGCATTGCCACCACGCCGGCAATCGCAACCCGCTGCTTCTGACCGCCGGAAAGACGATTTGGCGATTTCTTTCGATAAGCAGTCATTCCCACCGCCTCCAGGCTTTCATTTACCCGCTTCCAGATATCTTTGGTTTCAAAACCCAGATTCTCCGGGCCAAAGCCTACATCCTCTTCCACCATATTGCCGATAATCTGATTATCAGGGTTTTGGAATACCATGCCGACCTTCTGACGGATTTTCCAAAGTTCTTTTTCCTTGTCCGGATTCATGGAGTCAATATACAAGGTTCCTTCCGTTGGCAGCAGCAGTGCGTTCATGTGCTTCGCCAAGGTAGACTTGCCGGAACCATTGTGCCCCAAAACAGCAATAAACTGCCCTTCCTCCACATCCAGGCTGACCTCATCAATGGCTCGGTTTCGCTCCTTTGCTTCCCCATCCTCGCCATACTTCATATATTCAAATACTAATTTTGCCGCTTGAATAATTCCCATACCAACACCTGTCTTATATCCCTTCGGACACTTCTCTCTTACCCGGCTCCTTGTGCTTTGCCGGCATTTTGGATTTGAACGGTAACTGCAGATTTACTACGATAATTCCCAGGCTGACCAGCAGCAAGGCTGCCAGGTTTTGCAGGGTAAGTGCTTTTTCACCCAAAAAGACAGCTGACAGCAGCACTCCGAATACGGGATTAGTAAACCCATATATCGATACCCGGCTTACCGAATTGTGCTGCAGAAGCAACGCCCAGAGGGAGAATGCCACACTTGATATAATTGCCATATAGATCAGCAGCAGTATGCTCTTTGGCGTAAATCCATGCACTTCACCGCCCAATCCCATTCCAATCGCAATCAGTATCACACCGCCCAGCAGCAGCTGATATGCGGTAATCGTAAAGGCCTTATCTTTATTAACAAAGGTTTTAACAAAAACCGCTGAAAAACCATAGGAAAAACAAGAAAGAATCAAAAATCCTTCTCCGGTAAATGATAACCCGCCGGCAAAGCCTCCTTGGGTCAGATTAATGACAATAACACCGGCAAATCCCAGAATGCATCCAATGGTCTTTCGCCGAGTGATTCTTTCCCTTATCATAAAATGCGCAATTAAGATTGAGAAAAAGGAATTAGATGCAGTAATGATCGCTCCCTTTACCCCAGTAGTATTGGACAATCCCACATAAAAAAATACATACTGGACGGTAGTTTGAATCAGTCCAAGTATTACAACATTTCCCCAAATCTCTTTCTTTGGCAATCTTACTTTCTTTTCTATAATACAGCTAATTGCAAATGTCAGCACACCCGCCAGAGTAAAACGGTAACCGGCGAACAAAATCTGGCTGGCCGTATCATCACCCCGGATAGAAAACATCTGATAACCTGTCTTCACACTGGGTATGGCACTTCCCCATAAGAATGTGCAAATCAGTGCTAATATACACACAACCCAGGGATTTGTCAACTTATTTCTTTTCTTTTCCATGATTCTCCCACCTGCCAGCGCACTGACATAACAAGGGGGGTTCTTGCCTTACAAGCACCCCCTAGTACATCATTGCACAATATTTGAGTAACAAGCACAACGCTGCACTAGTCACTCTCTTCGCGATTCATTGTTATAAACATTTCGATCAATTCCCAAATCTCTTCCCGCCCCTGCTTTGTCTCTGCTGAAAAAGGAATAATGGGTGTTCCCGGAACCAGATCAAGCCCCGTCTTAACTTGCTTTATGTGTTTTTGCACCTGGCTTCTTTTTAATTTATCTAATTTGGTTGCAATGATAATCGGCTGGTAGCCGTTATCCATAATCCAGTCATACATCATCTTATCATTGGTCGATGGCTCATGACGGATATCAATCAGCAGAAACACTGCCTTGAGCATCTTGGAGGTATTCAGATAACGTTCAATCATCTTCCCCCATTTCTCTTTTACCGCAACTGATACTTTGGCGTAACCATAACCCGGCAGATCCACCAGATACATGGTATCATTAATATTATAAAAGTTAATGGTCTGGGTCTTTCCCGGCTGGGCACTGGTTCGAGCCAGTGACTTACGGTTCATCAGTGAATTGATCAGCGACGATTTACCTACATTAGATTTGCCCGCGAAAGCCACCTCCGGCCAGACATTATCCGGTAATGTGCTTGTCACTCCGCATACAATATCCAGTGACACGTTCTTAATAACCATAGTTCTTTCCTTCCGCTTTTCCTAACATCTGAAGGCCACCGGCAGTACATCTGCCATTGTTTCCACAAAGACCAGCTCCAGTCCGTCTTTGATCTCTGCTTCGATTTCTTCCACATCCGGTTTGTTTTTTCCCGGCACCAGCACAATCTTAATTCCTGCTGTTTTTGCTGCCAGAAGCTTTTCTTTCAAGCCGCCAATGGGAAGAACCCGGCCCCGCAGGGTAATCTCACCGGTCATTGCCACATCGGCGCGGACCGGCTTCTGGGTCAGGGCGGAGAGCATGGCGGTAGCCATTGTAATTCCGGCTGATGGTCCATCTTTGGGCACTGCCCCCTCCGGTATATGAATATGGATATCATGCTTCTGGAACATTTCCTGGGTAATATCATATTGGTCGGCGATGGAGCGGATATAGCTGATTCCCGCTCTTGCGGATTCCTTCATAACATCGCCCAGCTGGCCGGTAAGCATAAACTCACCTTTGCCAGGCAGGATGTTCACTTCTATCTGAAGAGTATCGCCGCCCACATTGGTCCATGCCAGTCCGCGGACAATACCGATTTCGTCAGTTTCATTTTTCTCCCAAAAACTATATCTTGCTTTTCCTAAGAAATCATTGAGATTACGCACCGTAATCGTAACTGACCGACGGTTTTCCTCCAGAATTTTACGCGCAGTCTTGCGGCAGATTTCGCCGATTTTGCGTTCCAGATTCCGAACACCGGACTCTTTGGTATAGCCATTGATTATCTTGGCAAGGGCATCAGGCTTAATCTTTAACTGACTTTTTTTCAAACCGTGGGCTTCCATTTGCTTTGGAATCAGATGTTCCTGGGCAATATGCAGCTTTTCATTTTCGGTATAACTGGTAATCTCGATTAATTCCATCCGATCCAGAAGCGGTCTGGGAATCGTCTGGGGATTATTTGCCGTAGCAATGAAAAGAACCTCCGATAAATCAATCGGCAATTCTACATAGTGATCCACAAAGCGGTTGTTCTGCTCAGAATCCAAAACCTCCAACAAAGCGGAAGAAGTATCCCCTTTGTAATCACTGCTCACCTTGTCAATCTCATCCAGCAGCATCAGTGGATTCTTCACTCCCGCCTGCTTCAGACCGGCGGCAATCCTGCCCGGCATGGCGCCGATATAGGTTCTGCGGTGACCCCGGATCTCTGCTTCGTCCCGCACTCCGCCAAGGCATATACGGATATATTGCTTATCCAATGCGCGGGCTATTGATTTTGCAATGGATGTCTTACCGGTTCCCGGCGGTCCGATCAGACAGAGAATGGGACTGTACCCTTTCTTTGTCAAGGTACGGACTGCCAGGAATTCCAGAATTCGTTCTTTTACCTTTTCAAGCCCATAGTGATCCTTGACCAGAATCTCTTTGGCCGCTGTAATGTCCTGATTATCTTCCGACATCTTATCCCATGGCAGATTCAAAAGGGTTTCGATATAGCCGCGGATAACGGCACTTTCGGAAGAATTATTGCCTACATTTTTAAAGCGTTTAATCTCTTCTGTTATCTTTTCTTTAATCTCCTCGGGAGCTTGAAGCTGCGCCAATTCCTCCCGAAACCGGTCTGCGTCGGAAAATGTGGTATCTTCCCCCAGCTCTTCCCGAATCAGCTTTAGCTGTTCCCGCAAGATATATTCTTTTTGATTCTTATCTATGCGCTCTTTGATTCTGGCTTGCAAGTTATTGCGAATCTTAATAACTTCAATCTCATTATTCATCAGTACGCCTAATAAATCGTACCGTGAAGACAGGCTGACAGCCTCCAGAATCTGCTGACGCTGTTCATAAGGCAGTGGTAAATTAATAGCAATCTGATTCACCAGCTTTTCTACATCATCAATATCAATTAACTGACCGGCTAATTCCGTACTGACCTTCTGATTCTCCTGGCAAAACTTTATAAAAGTCTCTTTCAGGTTACGAAGCATGGCTTCTTTTACAGCCCCTGACGCCAGGTCAATCTGAGTCTTTTCAAACCGGGCAACCTCAGCTTCCAGATAATTTTCCTGCCCCGTCAGGCCTAAAAGTTCTGCCCGTTCAATTCCTTCAACCAGAATACGCAGTACATGCTTTGGCAGTTTTACCACCTGCTTGATTCTGGCAACCGTTCCAACACTATATAAATCCCCAATATCCGGGTTTTCTTCCTGGGTGCTTCTTTGGGTGATCAGAAATACCTTCTGTTCCTTTAACATCGCTTCCTCGACTGCCCTTACTGACTTATCACGACTGATATCAAAGTGGACAATCATATCAGGCAATATTGCCGCGCCGCGAAGCGCAACAGCAGGCAATATACTTATCAATTCGTTCATAATCTCCTCCTGGTATGCCTGTTAATATATCCTTCGGCAAAAACCGGATTGCTCATGTCAAACAAACCTTCCAGTTATTACCGGCCAGATATACTACGCAATAACAGGTTTTCCCTTCCTCTTAGCAGGCGCTTTTTTCGGCACCGGCAGACTCTCGCCTTTAACGACCACCGGAGCCGCTATGCCATCTACTGCATCCTTGGTAATGATGCATTTGCGAATTGTATTATCAGATGGAACTTCATACATCATATCCATCATCGTACTCTCCATAATTGAACGCAAACCTCTGGCTCCCGTCTTTCTTTCCATTGCTTTTGCAGCAATGCTGGTCAGTGCCGGTTCATCAAATTCCAGTTCCACACCGTCCAGCTCAAACAGCTTGCGATACTGCTTGATCAGAGAGTGCTTCGGCTCTTTCAAAATGCGCACTAACGCTGTCTCATCTAACATATTCAAAGTAACAACTACCGGCACACGGCCGATAAATTCTGGAATCAGGCCGTACTTGATAAAATCCTGGGGCATTACTTCACCCAATAATTCGCCTACATTCCAATTCTTCTTATCAACAAGCTCGGCACCAAATCCGATAGACTTTTTGTCTTTTCTGGTCTCAATAATCTTATCCAATCCTTCAAATGCACCCCCGCAGATGAAGAGTATATTGGTCGTATCAATCTGAATAAACTCCTGATGGGGATGCTTTCTGCCCCCTTGCGGCGGTACGCTGGCAACCGTTCCTTCCAGGATCTTCAGCAATGCCTGCTGCACTCCTTCACCTGAGACATCTCTGGTAATGGATGCATTCTCAGACTTTCTGGTGATTTTATCAATTTCATCAATATAAATGATACCATGCTCCGCCCGCTCCACGTCGTAATCAGCGGCCTGAATTATTTTCAGCAGAATGTTCTCTACATCTTCACCAACATAACCGGCTTCTGTCAAAGTGGTAGCATCTGCAATTGCAAACGGAACATTCAGAAGCTTTGCCAGGGTTTGCGCCAGCAGCGTTTTACCCGAACCTGTAGGACCCAGCATTAAAATATTGCTTTTCTGCAGTTCCACATCCAGGTTTTTGCCGGAAAGAATTCTTTTATAATGGTTATATACCGCAACAGACAGTACTCGTTTTGCCTCATCCTGGCCAATAACATAATCATCCAGGATTTCTTTCATCTCTTTTGGCTTAGGCAGGTTAATATCGCCTAACTCTTCCTGATTCATCTGTTCAAATTCTTCATCAATAATCTCTGCGCAAATCTCAATACACTCATCGCAAATAAATGCACCATCGGGTCCTGCAATCAGCTTGCGTACTTGATCCTCACTCTTTCCGCAAAAGGAACACCTTACTCTACTTTCGCCCTTTATCGCCATTTTTTCTTCCTACCTTTCTATACTATAAGCCGTTTTTAAGCCATTGCCATAATGTCACATAAGACCCCTGCCACACAACAGGAGTCTTATAATCCGTTACTATTCCGACTTCGGCCGGATAGCAGCTATCATTCATACTTTTACCGATTCGTAATGACATTATCAATCAGACCATAAGCCTTTGCCTCTTCTGCAGACATATAGTTATCTCTTTCCGTATCAGCAGCAATCACTTCAAATGGCTGTCCTGTGTTCTCGGCCAGAATGATGTTGAGCTTCTTTCGGGTTTTTAAAATATGATCCGCTGCAATGCTAATCTCTGTTGCCTGTCCCTGTGCTCCGCCAGATGGCTGGTGAATCATAATTTCGGCATTGGGAAGAGCACTTCTCTTTCCTTTTTTGCCCCCGGCAAGCAGGAATGCACCCATGCTGGCAGCCATGCCGATACAGTTTGTTGCCACATCACACTTGATGTACTGCATGGTATCATAAATAGCCATTCCGGCTGTCACCGAACCGCCCGGGCTATTAATATATAATTGAATATCTTTACTCGGGTCTTCCGATTCCAAAAACAACAGCTGAGCAACAACCAGGCTGGCTGTTACCTCATTTACTTCTTCACCCAGAAAAATAATACGGTCTTTCAGCAATCTGGAATAAATGTCATAGCTGCGTTCGCCTCTGCTTGTCTGTTCAATAACATAAGGTACTAAACTCATACGAATATCTCTCCTTAATAATCGGATATCTTACACTGTTACTGTTCACTCCGTGACCAGCGACACCCTTCGGGATGTAACTTTACACTTCTTTTGCTGCGTCTGCAATCAAGGTAACGGCTTCTTGAACAGCCATATCCTTCTTCATCTGATCCTTTTCATAATCGCCCATCAATTCTTTTAACTTATCAGCTTCCATCTTGTACATTTCAGCCATTTTAGCGATTTCTTCATCCAGCTTTTCATCCGGAATCCGGATGTCTTCTGCTTCAGCAATCTTCTCTAATACCAGTCTGCTCTGAATGCGTTTTACTGCCTGCGGCTTCATCTGCTCCCGCATAGCATTAAGGTCAGAATTAGTGATCTGCATATACTGTTCCATTGAAATTCCCTGAGACTGTATTCTTTTTCCAAAGTCATCTACCAACTGGTCGGTCTGGGTATCAATCATTGCATCCGGGATTTCCATGGATGCATTCTCAATTGCTTTCTCAACAACAGCATCTTCCTTTGCACGCTTGCCGTCTTCTTCTTTTTTCTTTATCAGAGTTTCTTTTATATCTGCTTTGTATTCATCCAGTGTATCGAATTCAGATACATCTTTCGCAAATTCATCATCCAGTTCAGGAAGCTCTTTTGCTTCAATCTTACGAACAGTACACTTAAATACAGCCGGCTTTCCAGCCAGTTCTGCTGCCTGGTAATCTTCCGGGAAGGTTACATTAACATCTAACTCTTCGCCGATCTCAGCGCCGATCAGCTGTTCTTCAAAACCCGGGATAAAAGACTTAGAACCAATTGCCAGCGGATAATCTTCGCCTTTTCCACCGTCAAAAGCAACGTCATCTACAAAGCCTTCAAAGTCAAGCTTAATGGAATCGCCATCTGCTACCGCACGGTCTTCTACCGAAACGATTCTGGAGTTTTTTTCCTGTTCTTTCTTCAGTTCTTCTTCAATTTCTTCATCGGATACTGTCAAATCTGCCTTTGGCACTTCTAATCCTTTATATTCACCCAGAGTAACTTCCGGCTTCACTGCTACTTCAGCAGTAAAGATAAAAGGCTTTCCACCTTCCAGCTGCACTACATCGATAGATGGCTGGGAAACGATATCAAGTTCGCTTTCGTCTGCTGCTTTTGAATATGCTTCCGGAATCAGGGAATTCGCTGCATCTTCATAAAAGATCCCTACACCATACATTTTTTCAATCATTTTTCTTGGTGCTTTTCCTTTACGGAATCCCGGCATATTAATCTTACCCTTCTGTTTCAGGTAAGCACCCTGGATCGCTTTTTCTAATTCTTCAGCAGTAACTTCAATTGTAAGTTTTGCCATGTTCTTTTCTAAGTTTTCAATTTGTACGCTCATTTTATCGTTTTCCTCCTTGCTACTCTATAGGTAGGGCGCGCATTTTACGCATATTTTTCCATACTTGCAGTCATTTTCGTAGTATATCATAGAATACGTAAAAACGCCAGTATTATTTTTAATGACCGTACACAATCGCAACACGTATTTCTTCTGCCTTTTCCGGGCTTACCAGGATCTTGATCAATTCCAAGCTGAATGAGATTGCGGTACCAATTCCCCGGCTGGTTGTAATGTTCCCATCGGTTACAACCCGGTCAGTTACTGCCTGGGCTCCTGTAAGCTGCGGTTCACATCCCGGATAACAGGTTGCCCGCTTTCCTTCCAGCAGTCCCAATCCGCCAAATACTGTGGGTGCCGCACAGATTGCAGCCAGTTTTTTACCTTCCTTATTCCATGCCTTCAAAAGCTCGGTCAGCGGTTCATAGTCTCCTAAATTAGTAGTACCCGGCTGTCCCCCCGGAAGCAGCAATAAATCAGCGTCGCAAGGATCCACATCTTTATAAAGCTTCTCAGCCTGAACAGTAATACCCTGGGCACCGGTCACTGCAAGCTGATCCATAATCGAAACCATACAAATTTCCACACCTGCTCTGCGCAGCAAGTCGACTGCAGTCAAAGCCTCAATCTCTTCAAACCCTGTTGCTAAAAATGTATATACTTTTGCCATTTTACGTCCTCCTTCATCGACCTTTTTCTTAGAATAATTATAGCACTCGTTATTACACTTTTGCAACAACAGTGCGTCTTTTTTATTTATATAATCAACTTTGCAAATACTTTTCCTTTCTGATAAAATAATTTAATAATAACCTTTGAAAGGAAAACATTTCATGGAAATCGAACGTAAATTTTTAATCAAACAGCTGCCGGACAATCTTTCATCCTATCCTTATCATATAATCGAGCAAGCCTATTTATGCACTGCACCGGTTGTCCGCATTCGCAAACAGGATGATAACTATTACCTTACTTATAAGTCAAAAGGATTCCTCTCCCGGGAGGAATATAATCTTCCGTTAACCGAAGAGGCTTATAAACATTTAAAAGAAAAGGCTGACGGGATTGTGCTTGCTAAAAAACGATACCTGATTCCTTTAGAAAATGACCTGAAGATTGAATTAGACCTGTTTCAGGCTCCCTATGAAGGCCTGAAGCTGGCGGAAGTGGAATTTCATTCTGTGGAAGAAGCCAACAGTTTCACCCCCCCTTCCTGGTTTGGTGAAGATGTTACCTATTCCACTCAGTATCAGAACAGTAATTTGAGCAAAGGCGCAAATTAAAGCAATGCACGGCAAAACTCCTCATTTGCCATGCATTGCTTTACATTATTTTCTACCATAATATTTTTGCAAATTATCAATTTACTTTTACTAACTTTGAATTTGTTTTATTTCCGCCCCAAACAGATAGACTATTAAGTATAGAGAAAGGGGATGGATTATGGACTACAAACGCATGAACAACTTCCGGCTTCTGGGACTTACAATTGCTTATTACCGCAAAGCCCGGGGTATGACACAATTGGAATTGGCAGAGACTGTCCACATCAGCAGGACACACATGAGCAATATTGAGGCTCCAAATGGAAAAACTTCTATTTCCCTTAGCAAATTATTCGATATTGCCGAAGCTCTGGATGTCCAGGTGAAAGATTTATTCGACTTTAGGGATACCTCTTTATAAGCTTCTGGACTTTCCAACACAGGATTTCATGGCTTCGATCACAGCACTGCGCATTCCTTTGTTTTCTAATACGCGCACTGCTTCAATCGTCGTTCCACCGGGTGAGCAAACCATATCTTTCAGCTCACCCGGATGCATTCCTGTCTCCAAAACCATCTTTGCACTTCCCATCACCGCCTGCGCGGCAAACTGATATGCCTGGGCTCTTGGCATTCCATCGGCAACTGCTGCGTCAGCCATCGCTTCGATGAACATGAATACATATGCTGGTGAGCTTGCGCTTACTGCCGTTACCACATCCATGAGATTTTCCGGAATTAATTCCACCCGGCCAAAGCATTTGAATAGATTACAGACTTGCTGAAGCTCTTCTTTGGTCACTCGTTCGTTGCTGCAGACGCCAGTCATTCCTTCCTGCACAAGTGCCGGCGTATTGGGCATGGTACGGATGATTTTCGTTGGTTTTCCTATTTTGGCTTCTACCCATTCCAGCGTTTTTCCCGGTGCTATGGTCACAATTAGTTGTTCATCTTGCAGCTCGTCTTTAATATCTTTAATCACCTCTTTATAATACTGTGGTTTTACCGACAGGATGATCACATCCGACTTTCTGACAGCCTCTTTATTATCTGTGGTTGCCGCTACCTGCATCTGGCTTTGAACTTTATCAATGGCAGCCTGTGAAATCTCCGAAATAATAATATCACTTTTATCCATATAGTTTTTCGACAGAATACCGCGCAGCATCGCCGCAGCCATATTTCCACATCCGATAAATCCTAATTTCATCTATTGATCACCTCCGTATTTTTCATTATATCAGTGTACCATAAAAATAAATACATTGCCACAGCGAATAAACCAGCACACAAAAAATAAGACAGGGCTATTCTCGCCCTGTCTTGTATCTGTTACCGCCGCGTTTCTCCAATAATTCCGGGGCGAGGCTGTTTATTCCTCATCCTGCAAGGCATCACAGCCTTCCTCACCGGTCCGAACCTTAATAACATTTTCAACATCAAAGATGAACATTTTTCCGTCTCCGATATTGCCGGTATAGAGTGCTTCCTTTACCGTCTGCACCATCAGATCGACAGGAATCTTACAGATAACAATCTCAACTTTAACTTTTGGCAAGAGGGTGGTCTCAAGCGGTACACCACGATAGAACTCTCTGCTGCCCTTCTGCATTCCGCACCCTAAGACCTGTGTTACGGTCATTCCGGTTACGCCGACTTTATCCAGCGCGGATTTCAGGTTTTCAAATTTACTTTGGTTTGTGATAATAACAACTTTTGTTATTTTTGCACCCGGTATGGAATTATTTTCTACCGGAACAGCAAGATCAACCGGGACAGTCGCCGCAGAAACAGGAGCATTCGCGGGAAGTTTGGATGAAGTTTCGCTGAGTGTATCAATGACCGGTACAAAATCCGCATAACTGCTGACTAAGCCATGTTCGCTGATATCCAGTCCCATAATTTCATCCTCGCGGGATGCCCGCAGACCGTTGACCTTTTTGATGACCTTAAAGACAATTAACATGGTAACAGTAGTCCATGCCGCGATCGCCAGCACGCCCAGCACTTGAATTCCCAGCTGACTGAAACCGCCGCCGTAAAACAAGCCTGCAACGCCTGTAGGCTCACCTGAGCCGTCAAGAGCAATAGGATTCGCGAACAGGCCGACCGCCAGCGTACCCCAGATCCCGTTTGCGCCGTGGACAGCGATAGCACCCACGGGGTCGTCAATGTGCAGCTTGATATCAATGAACTCAACCGCAACGACCACCAGTATTCCAGCGACAGCGCCGATTATCAAAGAACCCGCGGCGTCCACATTGGCACATCCTGCGGTAATCGCTACAAGCCCTGCCAGCGATCCGTTTAGGGACATTGAAACGTCGGGTTTGCCGTTTTTGATCCAAGTGAAAAGCATCGTCACGCAGGTGGCTATACCAGGGGCCAGCGTAGTTGTCAGCATGATGGAACCTAACTGCCGGATATCCGTGGCGGCGGCGCCGTTAAAGCCGTACCAGCCAAACCAGAGGATGAAGCAGCCGAGAGCACCAAGGGTCAGCGAATGGCCGGGTATGGCGCGCGGCGTTTTTTTGCCGGTTTTCGGATCGGTGATATACTTTCCGATGCGCGGCCCTAATATTGCCGCGCCGATGATAGAGGATATACCGCCGACCATATGAATGGCCGAGGAACCGGCAAAATCTATATAGCCCAGGTTAACCAGCCAGCCGCCCTCGTTCCAGACCCAGCCTGCCTCGATGGGATAGACGAGCAGACTGATGATTCCGCTGTAAATGCAGTAGGCGCTGAATTTTGTACGCTCTGCCATAGCGCCGGATACAATAGTAGCGGCGGTGGCGCAGAATACCAGATTGAATACAAAGCTGGAGAAATCAAACTCCGAAAAATCGGTAAAAAGCTTCCAATCGGGTTTGCCGATAAGACCGAAAAAGACGCTCTCGCCCATCATAAGACTGTAACCCAGCACGGAGAACATAACGGTACCTATACAGAAGTCCATCAAATTTTTCATGATGATATTACCGGCGTTTTTGGCACGGGTAAAGCCGGTTTCCACCATCGCGAAACCTGCCTGCATGAAGAATACCAGCGCCGCGCCAATTAAGAACCAAATCTGAAACGGGATACTTGCAACATTTTCTAGTGTCATTTTTCTCATCCTTTCAAAATAAAAAAGGCGTGTGCTTTCTATGTACATCCGAAGATAATCACAGATAAACACACACCTTTGTGCATAATTATTTTTTTATTTATTTTTATACCACGCTGTAAAGCAGCTCCGCATAGGACGGCAGCGGCCAGTGCTTTTTAGCAATAAGAGTTTCAAGTTCATCGACGATAAGCCGCAGCTCAGACATAGCAGGAAAAATCTTGTCACGGTAAAAGCTTGCATGAGCCAGAATTTCCTGCTCCTCCCTGGATTCTAAAAGCACATTTTCGAGGTCAGTCAGCTTTTTCAACAAGCAGGCGGACAGTTTTGCAATGTTGCTCAGCAAATGTTCTTCAAGCGAAGTATCATATTCGCCGCACGTTTTTTTCCGAGCCAGAAGCTCCACCAACTCGTTTTGATAGCCTACGCAGGCAGGGATAATATCTCCCTTGACCATGTCAACCATTGTGAGTGCCTCAATATGGAGCGTCTTGCAATAGCTTTCCATCTGAATCTCATACCGTGAATACATTTCGGCTTCTGTATATACGCCGTGGGCAGTGAAAAGCCTGATATTCTTTTCGGCGATGAAAAGGGGGCGCGCGTCAACTGTTGTTCTTAAGTTCAGCAATCCGCGTCTTCTCGCCTCAGCCACCCATTCGTCGGAATAGTTGTTGCCATTGAAGATTATTCGTTTGTGCTCGCTTATGGTTTTCCTGATAAGTGACGCCAAATCGCCCTTAAAGTCGCTTGATGTTTCCATAGCGTCTGCGAATTGCCGCAGGGACTCTGCCACCGCCGTGTTCAGCATGATATTGGGACCGGAGATGGAAAACGCCGAGCCAAGCATACGGAACTCAAATTTGTTGCCCGTAAAAGCGAAGGGCGAGGTACGGTTTCGGTCGGTCGTGTCCTTTGGAAAATGCGGCAGTACCGTCACACCAATTTCCATTTCATGCTTTTCCTTGTTATGATAATCCGCTCCGACTTCAAGAGCCTGCAGAATTTCCGTCAATTCATCGCCTAAAAACATGGAGACGATGGCAGGCGGTGCTTCATTCGCACCGAGTCTATGATCATTACCCGCGCTGGCCACCGAAATCCTGAGTAAATCCTGATAATCATCCACCGCTTTGATGACCGCCACTAAGAACAGTAAAAACTGCGCGTTTTCATGGGGCGTCTCGCCCGGCTCAAGCAAATTTATGCCCGTATCGGTAGTGATAGACCAATTGTTGTGCTTACCGCTCCCGTTTACCCCCGCAAATGGCTTCTCGTGAAGCAAACAAGTCAGCCCGTGACGCTCAGCGATGCTTTTCATAAGTTCCATCGTAAGCTGGTTGTGGTCGGTAGCGATATTTGCCGTTGTGAAGATAGGCGCAAGCTCGTGCTGTGCCGGAGCGACCTCGTTGTGCTTGGTCTTGGCGTAGGCGCCCAGCTTCCACAGTTCCTCCTCAAGCTCCTTCATAAACGCCGAAACCCTGGGCTTCAGGCTGCCGAAATAGTGGTCGTCAAGCTCCTGCCCTTTGGGCGGGCGGGTACCGAACAAGGTTCTGCCGGTATAGACCAGATCCGGGCGTTTCAAGTACATTTTCTTGTCAATAAGAAAATATTCCTGCTCCGGACCGACCGTCGTAACAACGCGCCGCGCCGATGTGTTGCCGAAAAGCCTGAGTATACGAAGCGCCTGCTTGTCAATGGCCTCCATAGACCGAAGCAGCGGGGTCTTTTTATCAAGAGCCTCTCCGCTGTATGAGCAAAAGGCGGTGGGAATGCACAGCGTCCCGTCCTTGATAAAGGCATACGAGGTAATATCCCAGACGGTGTAACCCCTTGCTTCAAAGGTGGCGCGAAGTCCGCCCGACGGAAAACTGGACGCATCCGGCTCTCCACGGACAAGCTCCTTGCCCGAAAATTCCATAATAATTTTGCCGTCACCGGAGAGAGAAATAAAGCTGTCGTGTTTCTCCGCCGTAATGCCTGTCATGGGCTGAAACCAGTGGGTAAAATGTGTTGCGCCCCTTTCAACGGCCCAGTCCTTCATAGAGTTTGCCACCACGTTGGCGACGTCCAGCTCCAGATGCGTACCCTGCGACATCGTCTTTTTCAAAGCTCTGTAAATATCCTTTGGGAGTCTCGCCTGCATGACCGTATCGTTAAAGACCATGCTCCCGAACAAATTTGGAATATCCTTCATTTTAAACACCTCACAGTTGTTGAATGCCAGTGGTTTTTCATTAACAGCGCCTCTCCTAAGCAAAAAAATAAGGCGCTGCGGACAAAAATCCATAGCGCCTTTGCTGTTTACATAAATTACGATAACGTAGAATGATTTTTTTGTCAAGAACTTTTTTCCAACGATGCTTAGCAACCTCAAAAGCACATCAAATTCTGACTTGTGATATCTGAATATAGTGTCAGACCGGTAGTATGCGCAAGATGCACCACATGGCTCCATGCCTTTTCCCCCGGTAAAATTTCGTCAAGAAGATTTTCCCTGTCAAGAATACGCTCCGGGCGAAATATTACATCCGTATCTCCTTCAAAAATTGCGGCGTAAAATATGTCCGATTCTACGATGTCCTGAAAAAAGTGACTTCCAAAAGACAATTCCGGCATCAGACCGGCCTGTTTGGAAGATATTTCACAGATAACTTTCATGTTACACAGCTCACTGAAATGTACCGGAACGCCCAGAGATGCGGTTGTCGTTCCCCATCTCCCGGGCCCGGCCAGCAAGACACTGTATTTCTTGAGCTTATGGTTCAGTGTGCCGACCAGCCGGGCAATCTGATATTTCTTTTGTTCGGTCAGCTCAAGGTATTCTTTTGCTTTTATAAAGATTACATAGTCAAGCGCTAATCTGGCATTGCCGCCCATGAAATTCCCTGTGGACAAAAAGAATATATCGTCTTTTCTCGGATGCGGTATTTTCACGGCCTTGCCAAGCCCTTTTGTCTGCAGGGGGCGGCATTGCAGCAAGTTAAACCTGAAAGCACCGTCTGGTCTGAAATTCAAAGTAAACTCAATGTCAACGGGATAATTATAAGCTATTTCCAGGACAGACAGCACCATCCGCGCAAGTTCAGGAAACCCTGTCTCAGTCAGCAGCTTCTTAAAATCCAGAATCCTCGGCGTCGAGTTATGGTGACGCCCCAACTCCCGCAACCGGGATAGCTCCGCAAAATCAACGCTGAAAAAAATACTTTTATCCGTTTTAAGATCACAACCGGACAGATCATCCAGAGATACTTCCGCCAGGTGGTTCTTCCGCAGGTCGAGAACATCTGCATGATGCTGTGAAAACTTCTTTTCATCGCCGTAGCTGACGGGCGGTCCTCCCGCTGGATCATCCAGTGGGACTAATCTGGCATAATCACCTGAGACGCGGTCCACTGCGCGGGTGCCCAGTCCGAAAACCAGTCTCAGCATACCCGCATTCGGATCCATATCTTTATTCCATACATAAAGATTAGAAGAATTCCCCATGCCGGCAACGTGAGGCAAAAACAGGTCACCATAATGGTCACCGGATACGCGTTGTACAAGGATAGCCATTTGCTCGTCCTTTTCAGTGAGGCCACGGTTTTTCCTATAGGCAAGTGCGTCCTCACTCATGGTACTTGCATATACGGTACGTACCGCCTGCTCGAAAGCCTCATAACGTTCCTCCGGTGAACCTTGATTTGCGCAGAACACACTTTCATATTTCCCGGCAAAGGCGTTTCCGAAATTGTCTTCCAGCAGCGAGCTTGACCTGACGATGATCGGCGATTGCCCGTAGTGCTCCAGCATCTGTGTAAACTGCTCCCTAATGATATCCGGGAATTTCCCCCGCAGAAGATTTAGACGCAGTTCGGCAGCGAGGGTGAAAAAGCCCTCGGGCGTTTTTTGTCTGGTGCGCAGCTCCCACCAACCATTTTGCACGATATAGGTATAAAAAATATCAGAACCAAGATAATAGGAATCGTGGGGTTCCCAGCGATTTTGAATGACATCCCATATTTCTGTTTTGAGAATTTTCCTGCCCAACAGCATACCAACACTCTTTCCGCCGATAAAACCTGTACCAATTTCCCGTGATGCTATATTCAGGATATCCTTCAGATCAAAATACTGCCCGGCAAGTTGAGCAATGCGCGGTTCTTTACCTATTATAAGTCCTATTAGGAGCTTTTTCATCTGGGATTGGATTTCTTCATTCTCATTAAGAGCGGCGTACGCACGTTCCAGTATGATTTCCCAATAATCCCGGGTTCGACCGTTCTGACCCAGATCGGAAAAAAGCGTGGCTGCGTCGGCACTGGCTGTAATGGAAACCGCTCTTTCCCCCTCTATCAAATGGGGGAAAAACATGGTTGGCGAATATCTCTCCCTTACCTTGAGCGGATGTATATAAAACTTTTCCTGAATGCTGTAGAGATCAAGCAAAACCTGAGTTGTCTCCCGGATACGTGCGATGGTGCTGTGTGTGTGAACGCCGCGGATCAGGGCAAAATAAGCAACGGTATCAAGCTGGTACAAAAACGGGCATGTAACACGAAAAAAGTTCCCAATCATTAAATCGGAATACCAAAATTCTAACAGATCGCTCAAGCAGTCAAATACATAGAAGGCTTTGACACCCTCCCGTTCTATTATATTATGAATTTTTGTGGCGAAACCCTCGAATCCCTCAGTGGCATCCATTTTATACATAACCGACGGCTCATCTGCCGCCATCAAAGGTTCATGGCTTCCGAAGCGAAAGTAAACAAGCCGGCGGCCATCCTTTTTAGCCTGCCGGATGTAAGGCTCCACAACTTGATGATAATCCTCAATCGACTGAACCTGCCAGACCACATTGTCCCCCAGCCGCAGCATGTCGATACACTGGTCAAAACCGGTAATCCCGGTGCTTACCTTATTCCCAATTGTCATGTAGATCAACTCCTTTTTAAATACAACTTTAGCGGCAGGCATTAATAAAGTTTCAAATAGCCGCCGGCTGGTTCTATTATCCGGATTAAATTCCGGAGGCCTACGAGGTGCAAGCGGTGTGCTTAGTGCAAAAAAATAAAGACGCCCCTCCGGTTTTCGGAAAAGCGCCTTTGCTTAGCTGGTTATATTATACGCCAGCTCTCGTATAAAAGCAAGTTAAACAATTCGTTACAGCAAACAGCCGCTGGCATCGCCGTGGACTGAAATGAAGCATTTGGTATAGATTACAGATTCATACACAACAAATATGCACCTTCAATTGCATTTTCTAAATTCGAAATTTTGTCTGCATCACCGATAATATGTACTGAGGTGCCTTTATTCTTAAGTGTTTCATACAGTTCCTGGCTGCTAAGGTATCCAATACTGACAATGACTGTATCTGCTAATGCCTCCATCGTACCCTCTGCGGTTACATAAGTAACACGATCCTTTTCAATATTATCTACCTTTGCACTTGTATGAATTGGGATTTTATAATGTTTTATCAATTGGCGAAGCATCATAGCATTCGCTGCACAAAGGCTTGGCATATCAAGGATGGTATCCTTCATTTCTATTATTTCTACCTGCTTTCCGGTCAATACCAAGTCATATGCTGTTTCAATACCAGTCAATCCCGCTCCAATAATTACGACATTTTCTCCAATAGGCTTTTGTTTAGTCAATGCCTCAACCGCAGTAATAACCTGAATGCCATCTGCTCCTTCTACTCCCGCAAGTCTTCTTTCCCTTGAACCAGTTGCAAAGATAACTTCATCTGCGTTATATTGATTTATAGATTCCGCAGATGCTTCTTCATTTAAATGTATATGTATTTTCAATTTTGACATCTGCCTTTTATACCATTCAATCAGCTCCCTATCTTCTGCTTTAAAGCTCATTGAAGAAGCCGGTATAAATACACCACCTAATGCACCGGATTTTTCGAATAAATGTACCTCATGACCACGAAGCGCACTCACACGTGCAGCCTCCATACCAGCAATGCCTCCGCCTATAATCAATATTTTCTTCTTTACTTCTGCTGTAGTAAATTCCAATTGTTTTTCACGGCAAACAGGTGGATTTAATGCACAACACATATCTCTGCCTTGAAACAAGTGTCCGAGACATCCCACATGGCAGGCAATACACGGCCTTACATCTTTCCGATTTCCTGATGCAACTTTATTTGCCCACTCTGGGTCAGCTAATAATGGTCTTGCAAGACCTACTGCATCTATTTTTCCATCCGCAATTGCTTGCTCTGCAATGTCTGGATTACCCATTTTACCTGCGCAGATCACTGGAACTGATACCACTTTTTTGATCTCTGCGACATCAGCTAAATTACATGCTTCCGGCATGTATACTGGTGGATGTGGCCAGAACCAAGAATCATAGGTTCCATTATCACAATCTAAAGCATCATATCCCATATCTACCAGCATCTTAGCAACTTTCTTAGATTCTTCTAAGTCGCGGCCTATCTCTTTATAATCTTCACCTGGAAGTGCTCCATCATTGAAGCCTTTTAACATACTACGTACACTGTAGCGCATCAGCACAGGGAAGTCTTCCCCGCAAGCACCTTTTATGGCTTGCAAAATCTCTTTGGCAAAACGAAGTCTATTTTCTAAACTGCCTCCGTATTCATCTGTTCTGTTATTGAAGCATTCTGTTGCAAATTGATCCAGCAAATAACCTTCATGTACTGCATGAATCTCCACACCATCGAATCCTGCCTCTTTTGCAACCTTTGCGCCTTTGGCAAACCCCTCAATATATACCTTGATTTCATCGGGTGTCAATGCACGATGAATAATATCTGGTTTCCATACATTTGGCATATTGTCTCCCGCTGCAATCGGCTCTCCGGTAGTCAGACCTGGCGGAGAGGTTCTACCCGACCCGGCTGTCAGCTGAATCACAATCTTTGCACCATACTTATGAACGCCTTCTGTTAAAGGGGTCATCTGATCAATATACTCTTGACCTGCTCTCGCAATGTTCGTATCGTCATGAGATACTTCAAACATACTTTGCACCTGCATTGCACCCGTAACAATAAGTCCAACACCGCCTTTTGCACGTTCAATAAAGTAATTGTTTCCATCATCTGTGTAACTTCCATCATGATTTACCAAGCGCTTTGAATGGATTCCCATGGCAGTCATAACAACCCTGTTTTTGGTTTCTATTCCAGCAATATTCATAGGCTGAAATAAGTGATTATAATTTCTCTCCATCATTTGAACTTCCTTTCTAAGTCTTTATTTTAGAATGTATACTTCGGTATGTTTTATTATATCATTGGTATGTTATCTTTTCAACAATGCTCATAATAAAAAAGAAAGATTGTTAGAATTGCTCTAACAACCTTCCGAATATTCATTACTATTTACTAAATATAATTTCAAACAATCTACGAAGTTCTGCTTTCTGGTCATAACTGTTTTTTGAAGAGCTCCAATGCATGGCAATTCCCATTAATCCTGAAATATAGGCAAACCAAAGATCCTTCGCCGTATAAGTATTTCTGACTACTCTATTCTTCTGACATTTATCAATTAATCGAAATACAAAATCCAGGTAATCTTTTGTATCACCATGTTGTTGACTATAATATGGTGTAAAGATTTCTCCTCCTTGACTCATATCTGCAACCAGCATATGATGCAGCAGATCTGCCCCAAGAGAAATTGTTGCATTAATACTATATTCGATGGCCATCCACAATTGCTCTTTGGGGTCATTTTCTTCAAGAACATTTAATGCCATATTCATCGGATTACTTAGCAGTATATTATAATAGTTTAATAGTAGTTCATTTTTTGTTTTGAAGTGATGGTAGAATGACCCCTTTGTAACTCCTGCTTCTGCACAAATCCTATCTACGGTTACTTTATCGAATCCTTCTCGTTTAAAAAGCTCCATCCCGGTTTCAACCAGTTGCTCTTTCGTAAGTTTCATTATTTTAACTGTCCTTTCATTTATCAAAATATACAATTTTTATAATTGTATCAGATGATGGTAAAAAAGCAAAGTTAATTAATTACTCTTTGAAAGTTTGCTGATTTAGTAGAGACTACCGGGGAAACTCTCTCAGATTTTCCTTTTATTATATTTTAATCTATCATGTTTTGACTATTCAGCAATTACATATCAAATTCTATTATTTTCAATCACTTCCGATAGCTTCTCGATTGTTTTTCCAGCACTCAGCTCCCATCGTCAGATATCCGCCGTCTACTTTTAAGTCTGCGCCGGTAACTGCGCTGGCATAGTCGCTTAACAGGAACAATACCGCAGGAGCCTATCAATTATAGCAACGATTTTTTCTGCCAAGTCTATCCTGATTTAATTCAATTCCATAACCCGGAGCGTCGGAGAGCTCAACATAGCCGTCTTCTTCGGTGTACCCGCCCACGAACAGCGGAGCACACCCTTGTGTGATACGCTCCATAAATGGTGATACTACACTATTCATAATCACATGCATACCAGGTACGCTCGGACAGTGGGGTATCACCAATACGCCGCGTGAAGAGGCTATTGCCATGATTTTTTTAAGCTCACTTACACCACCGCAGTATTCAACATCGGATTGCAGGATATCAACACATCCATTATCAATCAAGTCGCGTGCGCCCCATCGGGAATGTTCATGCTCCCCGGAAGTCAGTAATATCCCCTGGGCGTTCAAGATTTTTCTTAACCGCTTATAACCTTCGATATCATCCGGCATAAGCGGTTCCTCGATCCACTTAATCTTGTATTCCTTGAGCCGTTCTGCCATCTGAATCGTATATGGATAGTCCCATCCGCACCAGCAGTCACACATAATGTCTGCATTGTCTCCCACTTTATCCCGGACTTCCTTAACTCTGTCCTCATTGGCGCGCATTCCTTCCGCTCCATGTTCCGGGCCATATGGCATGGGAATCTTGGAACCAAAATATCCCCGCTTTTTGTGTTCCTCCGGGAATGGACCAGTTCCATAGCACTTGATTTTATCACGTACTTTACCGCCCAGCAGCTGATATACCGGCAGCCCCGCGGTTTTCCCCAAAATATCCCATAGTGCAATATCGATTGCAGATATTGCCAGAAGTGAAACTCCTTTCCTGCCAAAGGGCATAGAGCTGGTATACATCAAGTCCCACAGTTTTTCAATTTCCAAAGGGTTCTGCCCAATCAACAGCGGCCGAAAAAAACGTTCAATCACTTCTTGACATAAGTCATAATTTCCAGTCGAACCATAACCTACGGTACCGTCATCGCAAAGAACCTTAACCACCATGTTTCCCACGCTTCTGTATAGGCAGTCTACTTTCCCTGCCTCCGGATATTTGGAGTAGGAATGTTCAATCGGTATTTCTACCCATTCCCTTGGAAATTCCGGGCGTTCATAATGAATTACTTCCAGATCAATAATTTTGTTCATATGTTTTCACCTCACTGACTGCTTAAGCCAAATCACGCCTGTTACGCATCGCATCCACAAACATTGCAAAGATCAAAATGAATCCACGCACCATATCCTGCCAATAGGATTGCAACCCTGCAAGCACCATCCCATTTGACACAATTGCCATCAGGATACACCCGATAAATGTACCGATGATTCTTCCTTTACCTCCGCTCATGGAGATGCCGCCAATCACACAAGGGGATATAAAGTCAAATTCCCTGCCGAAAAACATCTTGGGCGCTGCTGCTGATGTCTGTGCGGTAGAGACAATTCCGGCAAACGCACTGATGCAGCCCATAATCGCGAATGACTGTATTATGGTCCGTTCAATATTAAGCCCACTATAGAAACTGGCTTGCATACTACCTCCTACAGCATAGACACGCCTCCCAAAAGCAGTATACTCCAATATATAACCTATTACCAAAAAAAGACAATCATATAATATACGGAAGCCGGAATCCCTAACACATATTTTCTTCCAAATGCGGCAAAAGCAGTATTTGTTATTGTAATTGTTTGGTTATTGGAGAGGGCATAAGCAAAGGACCGGAACACCAACATATTTCCAACGCCCACCATCAAAGGCGGCAGCTGACCCTTCGCAACCAGAATTCCATTGTACAGACCCAACAATGCCCCACCGGCAATAGCACAGGGAATCGCCAGTGCAAAGGGTATGCCCGCCTTCCACATCAGTCCCATAATCATAGTGCAAACGGCCGCAGTTGACGCAGCGGTAAGATCCACATTCCCTCCGATTAACAGCATCGTCATTCCTGTTGAAAAAATACCAATGATAGAAGCATTTAAAAATATAGTTGTAAAATTTGCTATTGTTAAAAAATTCTTATTAAACATAGAAAAACCCACGGATAATACTATAGCTGTTATAACCGCACTGAAAATCGGAGATTTCCAATTTATTTTTTTAATCATAACTGTTAGTTTCTCCATTATTTATTTCCTCCAATCGCATAGGTCAGGAGCGCTTCCTGAGAGAGTTCTTCCCTCGAAAGTTCCCCAGTTATTTTACCATCACACATTATATACACTCGATCAGACAGTGCAAGCACCTCCGGCAGCTCCCCGGAAATCATTAAAACAGCACATCCTTCACAGCAAAGCTCCTCTAGGATCTTATAAATCTCCGATTTTGTTCCCACATCCACCCCGCGTGTCGGTTCATTTACCAATATAATTTTGGGTTTTCTCAGCATCCATTTACCGAACAGTACCTTTTGCTGGTTCCCGCCGCTTAAGTACCTGACAATATCTTTCATACTTCTGCATTTTATATCAAGGCTGTCGATTATAGCCTGTGCTTCTGCATTCTCCCGTTTTCTTTCCATAATCCATCCTTGGGAAAAATTTTTGATTGAAGGGGTTAATAAATTTTCTTTTATGGGTTGCTGCATATACAGCCCGGTTATTTTCCGTTCCGGAGGAATATACGCAATATTATGGCTCACGGCATCCTGGGTATTTTTTACTGTTATTTCTTTTCCGGAAATATAGAGTTTTCCCTTCTCTTTTTTTCGCACCCCAAAGATTTCTTCGAGTAGTTCGGTCACCCCGCTGCCCATTAGACCAAATACACTTACGATCTCACCCTGGCTGACTTTCAGGCTGACATCTTTTACAATTCCTCCCGTTATCCCCTCTGCTTCAAACAGAACATCACCCTTTTTCACATTCCGATGAGGATACATGTCCTTGATCTCACGTCCGACCATTAACGAAATCACGCCTTGTTTGGTTATATCCTGAATTCCCATTGTCCCGACACAGTTCCCGTCACGTAATACCATGACCCGATCCGCAACCTGAAAAATTTCTTCCATTCGGTGGGAGATATAGATAAAGGAAATTCCCTTTTTTTTAAGTTTTTTTATCAGTTCCAACAGACTGCTGGTCTCCCTGTCATTTAGTGCTGCGGTTGGCTCATCCATTACGATGATACGGTTGTTTTTGGAAATTGCCTTTGCAATCTCCACCAGCTGTTTTTGCGCAACCGATAATTTCCCGATAATTTCCTTTGGGTTAATCTCTACTCCAACTTCCTTTAAAACTTCCGAGGCATCCTTGTATAACTTCGCCCAATCTACACGTTTCCCTTTATGCATAGGCAGCCGACCGGCATAGATATTCTCCGCTACGGTAAGGTCTTTAAAGTAATTGAGTTCCTGATAGATAACACTTACCCCTTTTTTTATGGCATCAATGGGTGAGGAAAATACCTGCTTTTCACTATTTAGGTAAATCTCCCCTGCCGTAGCCTGAATGCTGCCCGATAAAACCTTGATCAACGTGGATTTTCCGGCACCGTTTTCCCCGACGAGGGCGAGTATCTCTCCCTCATCCAAGGTAAGGGAAACACCTTTTACAACGGTAACTCCGGAGTAATCTTTACGAATTTTTTTCATTTCCAGTAAATGTTCCATCTTGTTATCCCTTTCTAAAATGTAATCAATAAAAGAGTTTGCTGCGCAAAGTTTCGCACCGGACGCAGCTGTGTAAACTACATCTTCTTTACGCGCAGATATGCGATAAATAGCGGCATTGGCCCGAGCCATGCCATTACAGGAATATTTCGGACCAATACCAACATTTTAGTGTAAAATTCCTTACGCTGTCTTCTATTACATTTCGGAGAATTATACTATTGACTTAATTCATCCAGTACCGACATATAATCTGCCATGGCCTCTTTGTAGTTTTCTCTTGTGATAAAGATATGATCCATAAGTGTCTCTTTTTCCAGTGTTCCGCCGCTAAACAGGGTATCTAACATTTCACCGACGTATTTTCCATACAACTGGGGCTGATAGGCAACGCATCCAATGACATTATCATCTTCTTCAGGGGTTGTTTCATAATGGTCGTAGAGCCATCTTTCTTCGCTGTGTGTGCCAAAAGCTATCACATCCGTCTTACCTAGAGTCTCTACCCCACCTACCTCCGGCGGTAGATTTGCCATGGACATGGAAAGGTAGGCAACATGTTCTTTATCCGGATTTCCTGACAGGAAATCCAGAAGCTTTTGTTTTACACCATCCTGGTTATCCTGGCTCAATTCTGCAACCCATACATCACTGTCCCCTATGTTAAATTCACTTTGGAGTGCTTTTGTCGCATTTTCTGTACGAAGTGCTACCACCGAGGAGTTCAAGGCATTTGATTCCTGATAGATGACGTCGACTTGTCCGTCCCAGCGTTCTTTTATCCATTTGGTCATCCCTTCGCCAAGCAGGGTGCCCGCCTGTGCATTATTGGCGCCAAAGAAATATCCGCCTTCATAGGCAACGTCAATACAAATAACAGGAACATCTTGTTCGGCAGCCATTTGCACCAACGTATTACCATAATTCGCATCAACTCCAAAATCTACGATTGCATCTACATTTTGTGCCAGGAATGTTGTCCCGTTTTCTACGATTTTCTCTGATACTCCGTAAGCTACGATAACCTCCCAGTCACGGGCGGCGAAGTCTCTCTTCAACCCAAATTCAACCATTTGAAAAAATTCATTGTCCGGGTTGGCGATGTTCATACCAATCAGCTTTGTACCACTGTCCTTTGCCGAAGTTTCTTCCTCTGCTTCTTCCGGCACCGCCGGCTGTTCTTCTTTGGTATTCCCCGGTGTCTCATTCGTCTCGGTATTGCCGCAGCCTGCCAGCAATCCCAGCGTCATCAAACAACTAAGTCCAATTGCTAAAATTCTTTTCTTCATATCCACCTTCTCCTTTAAACATTTTGTGTTTTATCTAATCCTGGTTCCTACGCCCAGGGATTATTTATGCTTCCAAATATTCCAATCTCTTATGCGTATTCCATGGCCAATTGAAGTTTGCTTCTACATAAAATGCTCTCATACTTTTTTCTCCTTCCGATTGGCAGGCTGTTAGGCGTTGTTCCTCATATCCACGCTGCTAGCTGCTTGATGCCTGATAATCCTCACCAACATTGACAATCGCCCTTAAGTTTTCCCTGTACTCATTAAACATATTCCAAAAGCGTTCGTCATAGGGGAATGCCGTTGGCTTCCTACAGTAGGAGTTAGAGATAATTCCTCTTTTGACCATCATCATTTTTTCATACAGGCAAAGCACCTCAATATCCTGATTTAAAATAAGCACCATAGGCATCGCAGCATCATAAATCTGCTTTGCCCGCGCCCGGTCGCCCCTTGCATAGGTGTGGAATATCTCATCGAAGATTGGTACCAATGACACCCCCGGCATAAATCCGGTTACTCCGCGGTCCAAAAGGTCAATCATCTGCAGGCACATATTGCCCGCAAAAATTCCTATTTTTCCGTTTGTGGCTGTTCGTATGCTGTCTACAAACGGAGCCGGAGGAATGGGCTCCGCCTTGATATACAGTTTATTTTTGGATTTATCGCATATCTGCTTAATCGCTTCCGGAGTCAGCTTGCCGCCGCCGACGGTAGGCGAATACTGAATAACACTTGCGACATTTACGCTGTTGCCTACGGTAAGGATGTGTTTAACCAATGCATCCGTGGAGGGTGGTACAACACTGGGTGAAAGCACCATCACTGCATCCACGCCTAATTTCTCATAAAGCCTTGCTTTTTTACGGCACTCTCTGTCGATCCTGCCGTAACAGATGCAATAACCGGCACCCTGCTATTCACAGCTTCGACCGCCACGCTCACCATCTGTTCACATTCCGCATCTGACAACTTCCAAAACTCTGTCCCGTAACCAAACAGAGCAATTCCACCGGAGCCGTCCCGAATAGTTGCATCGCACATCCGCGCAAAATCTTCATATGCCACGTCAGCACCATCCGCAGTAAATGGGGTCTGCATAATCGGAATAATTCCGTGCATTTCTTTCCAATTTTTCTCCATTCTTCCTTCATCAACCTCCTTATTTATCTATGTACTCTCGAAATCTCCTTGCATGCAGATTCCGAGAGTACATATCTTTCCATCGGTTCTAATTTTTCGTTTAATTTTTTGTGTTCGTTTTCGCCCTCTTCATGTCATAGTTTTAATTTTATTAATATCCTGCAATTAGTTTACAGAACATTTTGTATATTTAAGCGAGTATTGCAAATATTTGCTTTGATATTATTATATCTCATACACTTGGGATTGTATTGTCACTGTTTGATCTTTTTTTTGCTATTTTCCCTTGTATTTTGATGTTAAGTTATTAACAATTGCAAATTCTTGACCTCCATGACTCGTAGTTATTTACAGCTTTTGCTGCAATAGAAAAGGCAATGCTGTAAGTATCCGATCCCAAGACAGACCCACGATTCTTTACAACATTGCCTTCTATAATAGTTTATGTTATTGACTTTTTTTATTGTATTCTTTCCAGTTTACCCGATATTTTTGCGGAGTCAATCCGACTAGCCGGTGAAATGTATTATTAAAATTGCTCGCTGAATTATAGCCTACTAGATACGCAATTTCTGTTACATTCTTTTCTGTCCCCAATAACCACGTCTGGGCTTCCCCAATACGCCTGCGAATTACATACTGCATCGGGGAATATCCGGTTGTGGATTTAAAAACACGGGCTATATAATACTTATTAACCTTCATTTCCAAAGATATATCATCCAAAGAAATATCCTCTTTGTAATGTACATCAATAAAACTTTGAATCCGGTGCCCCAACTCAACTCTTTTACTCTGAGGGTGACTTGCATACCTCATCGCTGCACTTTGTACTAACAATAACAATGCATATACCAAATGTTCTGTTGTCTGGACTGTAACTTTTTCCGGCTCCATCAGCGCTGAATGCAGTAATGTGAAAAGCGCTTCCACTTCAACCGCACAAACCCCATCCTGTATCACAGGGCACTCCACTTCTGCTGTTAAACAGTTGACAGGAAGCCCCTTCAGCTTTACGTCTGCTACGGAACAGTATAATATCTCCAGGCCTTCCTGGGTTATCTTCTCATCACCATGCAGAACATTCGCATTATAAATCAAGATGTCGCCTGCTTTGGTTTGATATAACTTCCCATCCACGATATGCATTCCACATCCTTTTCGAATCAGCATAATTTCCAATTTATCATCATGGGTATGCAATGCACGAAATAAATGTGGGGTTTTTTCTTCCATAAAACTGACCCCTAATAACTTAGGTTTTTTCTCAAATGCATTTGGAATATCATTGTTCTTCACGCAACTCCCCCTAATTTTTATTTCAGTTTTTTGTTGAATCACAAAAAAACAATTTAAAACATTTCACATATACTGCTACTATATTTAATCTATCATGTTTTGACTCCTTCAGCAATTACATATCGGATTCTATTATTTTTCTTAAAGCTATCCCTTCAAGTAGGTTGCCGAACAAAGCCCCGATTGCACTAGTTGACTTGCCGTATAAAGGCAAGTTATAATACATATCATGCCTTTCAGGCAAACTGCTTGGATAGTCTTCCAGCGTACTTTTATGCGTTTCTTCCATAGTTAGTTCACTCATTTTAGCCCCGCCAGTTTAATAGCGGGGCTGATTTTATATTCTTATTATAAATTAACTAACTTTTGTATTTAAGTCTTTTTTGTTTTTTAAATAGAAAAAAGCTTAACCCTCCTACAACACCATAGATAGCTATGATGATGTAGACCTGTTGCAAGGTAAACACCCCGGCCAGCAACGCATAGATCAGACCGAAAAAAATCATTGCTACATTTTGTCCAGCACCATAAAATGACATTACTGTCGCTCGGCCTTCTTCTTTTATCTCGTTTTGCAAAGCATTTACTAACAAAATCTCCGTTATAGTCATAATCATAAATGAAAGACCAAAAATTAGTATAACGTACTGATTCCACATTACCGCAAAGATTGTTAGAAAAACACATCCTACTCCGTTAAGAAAGAATATCTGCTTAATAGAAGAAATCTTTTTTTGTACCATTGGCGCGAGGATGTCACCCAAAGCAATGAAAACAAACCTTACCGTTAGAATAGCACTGACCCATATATTGCCGAGTTGAAAATCGTTGACAATGAGGGCATCAAATTCATCCAGATAACTTCCAAGACTTGCAAAAAGCACAAGAAATAGAATGGAAACCGAGGCAACCCCGCTCCCTTTGATAAAAGTACCCGCTTCTTTAAATGTTTGAAAAAAACCCGTAGACTCTTCATCTAATTGCTCTGAATAAAAGTTTTTCTCTCTTATTTGCAAAGCAAATATTACATTGACCAAGCATATTGCTGCGGATATCAGTGCAATGGCTTCTATACTGATGAAACTAGCAATGATGCCTGCCGACGCAATCCCGACAATAGTACCCACATTTGCATAAAGATTGGCTTTTCCATACACTTTGGGGAAATTTTTCTCACATCCATCACTCTTCAAGTTATCATAGATCAAGCCCTCTTCCGTTCCAGAAGTAAAAGCTCCTGCAATAGCCCAAAAAACAAATCCCATGGCAAACATAAGAAACGTATGGGAAAAATACCATGTAATGAAACATAAGCCCTGTAACACCGCTGACATAGCAAGCATATTTCTTCTGTTCCATCTATCTGCTAAAATTCCAGAAGGAATTTCAAATACTATGGTAAATACACTCCAAAGTACGATCAACACAGCAATATCAGTAACCGACTGTCCTCTCTCGATGAACAGGATCGTATAAAAAGCATAGATGGGCAAGCATTGACTTATGAATTTGTAGATATACAACATCTTGACATTAAATGCTATCATTTTCTTCTCCTCCAAATTATTATCATATATCATATACAATGATATTTCTTTGGAGGTCCGCGGTTTCTTACTCTATTCGCTATTTAGCAGGGAGGTCTGGCAATATTCATTTCATTATCTCCTATTCTCTAATATAAATTTTCCAATCTCTTTCTTTGGAATGCAGGCAGCACTGAAAAGATTTATACCCATTATAACAGCTTCACACAAACATTCAAGTCTGGGAACTACAATCAAGGGGAATTAACTTGTAAACAAAATATGGAAATATAATGCTTATTATTGCATATAAAGCTAAACCCCGTTTAAGCTGTTTTGCAAAGAATCGGCTAACTTTCCGATATGTATTCCATCTACAAAAGAATGGTGCACCTGAACAGAAAAAGGAAGAATCCATTTTCCATCCCTAGCAAAAAATTTCCCCCAATCAAATAGAGGTGTAGCGTTATCTTTCTTTCCGGAGTTTGTATGTGAAATATGAGTATATGACACCCACGGGAATGGCGAAAACTGAAATATGTCATTACCCAGTGGACCTGTAAAATACTCTTTTTGATTTTTTGCCTTCGCAGTAGCTATGGTAACGTATTTTTCTAATGTATCCTGCATCTCTACATTGACAACCTTAAAAAGCTCAGTATCTTGGTTCATATATGTAAAGGCGGTATTGATTTTATCATAAAGTACTATCTGACCATCCACAAAGCGATATCTAAATTCCTCAATTTCATTGGCGCATTTAGAAGTAAGAAAGATTAAAGCCATTGTAAACGAACACTTCATCTCCTTAACTCTCTTTAGAAAATTGCTTATATCCAATTCAAACGTTACACAATATGATGGCTCAATGCTGCTTCTAAATATTTGACAGTGTAATGCACGCTTCCAGTTATTTTCATCAATTACTTTATAATTACCTTTCATATTGAATCACCTTCTCTTTTATCCTGATTTCAGTTTTTCGAACATTAAACACCTGTTTATCAATGCATGTAATAAACATAATTGGAAACTACAAAAGCCTCTTGCTAATATGGATAATCCCGCCAATAAGATTGAATATTACTGATGATCGGTTTGAAATCTATCCGCTATTTTTTCCCATGCTTCTGTCGTAAGGCAGCTTTCATCTAAGCTCTCCTCCATATCTCTGTACAGACAGTATGGCATAGTTAAGCTTAATATTTCCTTTGGAATCCTGTGGCGCTGGGAGATATCAAAAAAACCAATTATAGCTTTTGGAAGCTCTTTATTAATCTCCTGATAGGCTATCGCTATGGACTGACACGCAGCGGAAAACGGCGCGACCGTATTTAGCATTTCTCCACGGTTAAACCCAGCCATGATGACGAGGGCTGAGAGCTGATCAGGATTAGCAAATATGCATATCAAGTCCGGTGGATTGGATTCCTCTGTCTGACTTAGCGGTTTGAATACAACATACTTTTCAGGAGCTTCGGTATATGGGAATCCGGACTTCCACTTACCGGCAAGCTCGGGGGTAGCAAAAAACCTTTCGCCTCTCCCCAAGCTTTTTGTATGCGTCTTTCCCAACAACGCAAGCGCTTCATCACCTGTTGACAAAAGGCTTTCTGTTGGGTGGCTGTTCTTTGTAAATGTATCGCCGAAACATATACCTACACCACCACCCGGACAGCCATAAGTCTTATCATCAAACACGGCAGTCTTCCCATTAGCGGCGGTGACGAGCATTGACGCTACACAGCCACGTTTTCCCTCCTCAAACTGCAATGCCTCTTCAGGCCTTTCGTCGGTGAAATTGATAGCAACCGGTTCAAGTGTAAAATGGAGCTTTTCCGCTAATTTACTATACATAAAAATTACCTCTCAATTTATGGATTAAGTGCCGTTAGCTGTACAGACGATATTAAACATAATGAAGCTGGGAAACTATAAAAAGTTCCGTCTAATATGGATAATGCGTAATGAAGAAACTGCTTATTAGGTACAATCATACCAGAATAATCTAACGATTATCAGAGTTATTTGACAAATCGGTTTCCAAATGCGTTAAGCTCTTCACAAGGTTCGTATTCTGTTTTATATCCAACACCATCAATTATGATAAATGGATTGTATGCAGCAACATTTTTCGAGCTGCCATCACTCATCATCAGTTCAAACTCAACCCATTGACCACTATATTCATTGTAAGAATCATCTTTGCCAGATATAGTCACTTTATTTAATATGGCAATCAATTCAGAAATATCTTCTGCATCTGTGATTGTTATTGTCTCGTCGGGTGGACGCAATGTCACTTGAAAACTTGTAATATCTTCTGTCTTAAGACTGGATAATTCCCGTTTAGCTAGAGAATCTTCCTCACTTTTACAGCCAGTCAATAAGAAACATAATAATCCACAAACCAATATAAACGAAAAACACCTTTTCATATGTCAAATCCTCCTTATTAAGATAATTTACACAGTTTAAACATTCAAATCAAAAAGAAAGTTTCATCTGTCACAAATATAAATTTTCTACGTAACACTCATTATTGCCACAATTATTTCCATTTGGGGCATTTGCTTGAGTTGCTTATTATTGCTATAACTGGACATCTGGCAATTCAACGTGATTGCGTATTAATAGCCATAATCTAAACTTGCAATTATATAGATAGTGTCACTGAAATCACCTAGTCAACACTACCCGTTTACTTTTCCTCATTAAGAAACTTCATAAAATCATCTAATTTCATAAGTACCTCTCTAGGATTGGTTCCTGCTTCAGATTCTACAAGACCATTATATCAAATAAGAACAGAAAAATATAGTAAAATTATTCCATCGCCGACACAAAATGCCTGTACGCTAATACGCACAGACATTCACATTACTTGATTTCCATCACCAGCTTTACCCACAACCGGAAATAACTTATAAACGAATCTTTAAAGCGATACAAGGATTCCTTCTGAGAACGGGAATCTTTTGTCATTATAACTTTATTTGGGTTTGACAACCTTAGCCCTTCTGCCCTTAATACTTCAGAAAATTACCCCAAGAGCAAAACTCAATATCGTAGTAATACCCGTTAAAAAGAGAGTCCAATGATGGCCTCTCAAAGCTGCTGTATCATATGTTCTCTTCGTAATTACCTCTATTTATCTACTATTTCAATATCAAATAACTCAATACCTGCTGGTTTCAACAGTTCAATCAGATCATGCTGCTGTCCAACATTAGTTACATCAATTTTATTAACGCATTCGCCGATCCAAGACAATTCATTGACCAAATCATCCATCAAATCATAAATATCTGCCGTAGATAACTTCTGGTTTGATATGTAACCGGAACCCTGACGATGTGAAAAATCATGTCGCTTGAAGAAGCGTTTCAAATCGTCGTATGCTTTCCGGTAATTAGGTTTTGGATACAACTTCCGCAACTGATAGGTACTCAAATCAAAGTTAATCGCTTTGTAGTATTTTCTTTCCAAGTATTATGCCCCCAGGTCTTGCTTCGCTTTATAGTGACTTAATAAATCTTCAATATTGAAATCCTCCGGATTATCAGAATCATCACTATCATACAGTAACCATTCTGCTACATAATCCATAAACCACGCTTGCCGCTTAAATGTGTTAACAATTTTTCCAAAACGTCCGTAATCCCTGGGGTCTCCATTATCACGATACATAAGGGTGTCACCTTGCTGGCTCATACGCGGAAGCCCCATTTGCGAAAAAGCATTTTCTATAGCATGATAGATACTATCGCTTTTATATTTCCCTTCAATATTAATCTTATCTCTGTTCATCGTAATCAACATCTTTAACATAAAGCACCTCTCTAAGGGATACTACTCTTCCTTAATAAATTCTACGACATCCCCGATCTCACACTCCAGCATCAAGTGCGAAGTTTGAGATAATTAATCGAATTTCGATTGGTTTTATATAACATCCATCATACTTCAGGAGGCGGTCCGGCAGAATCACGAATCACTAACTCCGGTTCAACGCAATAGCGAGAAAAATCAACGTTTTCCGGTGAATAAATCATCTGCAACAATGCATCCGCCGCCATTTTTCCATATTCTGTTCCCGGATGTGTCACCGTAGTAATGGCAACACCCAATTGGGAATACAGACTGTTATCATACCCGACAACCGAAATATCTTCCGGTACACGAATCTGTTTTTTCTTAAGGTAACCAATCAATTTGCTTGCCACACGATCATCGTGACACATGATTGCAGTAACCTCTTTACACATACGCCCCAGCGCAATACCCCCGCCCACTTCAAAAAGATCATTCATCCGGTCATGGAACATCCACACATTATCTCTCTGTATATGACGTATATCATGTTCTCGCAACGCATCCAAAAATCCTCTGTATCGGTTCTGTCCCGTATATTCATCAAAACTATACACCGTTCCGATTCTTTTATGACCCAGCGAAATCAGGTAATTGGCAAGCATTTTGGAACCCTGTCGATCATTAAGTGCTATAAACGGGAACTGCGGCACGGAGTCCATATGAATCATAAATGCCGGAATTCTGGAAAACACTTCCTTGTAGAGCGGATAATTAACAGAAAGGAGTCCCGAACACACCGGTTCAAACAGCAATCCTGCCGAAGGATTCTGCAGCATATTTTCCAAAATCAGCTGCTCCTTATAATAATCGCCATCCGTAATCACAGTATTCAGAATATACCCGTTCGCCGTCAGAACCTCCGATATTCCCTGCATAATATCCAAAAAGACATAACTCTTACCGTTCATCATCACCAAGGTAATCGTACGATTCTCCCCTTCTGCCGCCGGCACTCTCACCGCATATTCCGGTGTATTTTTCCGGAAATCTCCACTTCGGCGTTCTTCTCGTTCACAAACATACGTACCGCTTCCCTGAACCCGCTTCAGATAACCGGCTTCTTCCATTAGCGCTACCGCCTTGCGAAGCGTCTGTCTCCCCACATTGAACTGCTCACAAAGCTCAGGTTCTGTGGGAATGCGCTCACCGGATTTAAATGTGCCTTCCCCAATGCAGACCCTCAGCCTATCTGCCACCTGTTTATATTTAAAATCAGCCATCCCGTTCCCTGCCTTTAGTTTTTCAAATTACGCCGCCTGTTTGGCATCACTATCCAACTTAAATAATAAATGAAGCCGCACCAAAAGTCAAGGAACCCTGCTTTAGGCTGCTGCACCCGAAATGTTACTATTCACAGCCCATAGGGCTGCGAACAGTAACCCCGAAATTACCGGGTGCAGTCAGATACTGGCGGCAACTAGTCGTAAAGGTTAGGAGCAATCAACGGATCGTCCATATTCTCTGCATTATACCAGTATGCAGGAATGGGCAGATCGTCTACCTCGTCACCATTATTATTCGCTACCAGTGTTGCGATGGAGTAATATCCCATTGCGTATGGCATCTGTGTTACACATCCGTACAGTGTACCATTGGCAACGTTTTCTTTGATTGCAGCACCCGCATCAAATCCCGTTCCGATGACGGATGTTTCCGGATCAGATCCGAACACCTGCAGATTGCTGTTTGCCATGATGATTCCTTCTGTAACTGTCTGGTTCGTTCCGAATACTGCAACCGTGTCTGTTTTATTACAAACCGCAGATACTTCACTTGCACAAAAATCTACCAATGCCGTAGCAGGTACTCTACACTCTACGATGATATCTGCCGTGCTTTCATTACCGACATCAGAACAATTCTCTGTAAACCATTCATTTCCGATAACTGCAACACTGTATCCGTCAGCTTTGCCAAGTTCAATGATGCCGTCTACAAATCCAAGACCACGCAGTGTATTACTTGCAGATGTACTATCATTTGCTACCATACCGATACGAATCGGGCCATCACTTACTTTATAAGAAACTGCGTTGTAAACGTTTTCCGCTCCGATATGACCTGCTGCAACACTGTCTGTTGCTACCGTTCCCAGGATGGAATCTTCCGGTGCATTTTCAACACCACTGTCAAAGACAACAACCGGAACGCTTTTTTCTTTTGCCATTTCCAAGGAGTCGAGAACTGCTGAAGCATCTGATGGTGCAATTGCAACACCGTCCAGTCCGTTCAGGATTGCCGTATTGATCATATTAACCTGATCTGCTATATCTGACTCTGTATTCGGTCCGTTACAGGTAAGTTCAACGCCCAGCTCTTCTGCTGCCACTTCGGCTCCTTCTACAACTGCCGCGAAAAAGCTCGCCGAGAAAGATTTTACAATCAACTGATAACTGTATGCTTCATTTGCTGTCAGACCTTCAAACGGGGAACCTGCCAGCATATCATCCATGTTCATTACCCAGCCTTTTGCTTCACCTACCGTAGTAACTTCGGATCCTGCTGCCTCATCGCTGCTTTCTTCCGCTGTTTCTTTTGCTGTTTCTTTCGCTGTTTCTTTTGCTGTTTCTTCTGCTGCGGCGTTATCTGCCGGAGCTGCGCCTTCTTCTTTTCCTCCGCATCCGAAAAGCGACAATGTCATAGCGAAGATAAGTCCCAGTGCCAATACTTTTTTTCTCATAAGATGTTTTCCTCTCTCTTCCTTTTTGTACCTTTATGTCTTACGACTTTAAGGGCTTTATTTGGTTACTTTATTGGGAGATAAATCCGTTTCTAAACGCTTCTTCCACTGCTCCTTTGCTTTGCAATATGCTCTTCCTGCTTCTCATCAAGCCCGTCAATGTACTTTCGCATATGGGCAAGAAGTTCTTGCTTTCGCGGCTGCAACTCCACAAAGAAGGAAAATGGTGTTGTGTTCGGTGCCGCAAAAATTGCAATCTCATGTTCCATGCGTTCCAGCATCGTGATGAACTCCAATACAAGCTCTCGCTCTCCCGCTTCTTGGAAAATGCCGTTTTCACGGTCTTCGTACAATTTTGTTCCCGGCAGTACCGATACTGAATTCAAATACATCAGATACGGATGCAGCTGATTCAACAGATGCGCAGTTTTTTTTGCGGATTCCTCGCATTTTCCTTTTCCAGCCAAACCTCCCAGAAAAATCAACCGATAATCAACTTCCGCTTCTTCTAATTTCTTACAGCCTGACAGGACGTCCGCTGATGTGTATCCTTTATTTACGTATGCAAGCGCCTCGTCATCGCCCGTCTCAAAACCCACAACCAAATCTTCAAATCCGCATTCTCGCAGCAATTTCATCTCTTCCACACTCTTTCGTGTAAGATCCGTAATTCTGGCGTAAGTAGCTATGCGGCTTTCCGGAAAATATTTTTTAATCAGTTTTCCGATTTGGGCCAGTCTTTCTGTGCCGAGCGCATATGGATTGCCTCCGTTGGCCCAGATTTTTTTCGCCGTGGGGTATTGCCGGCTCACCTCGATCAAATCTTCTTCAATCTGTTCCAGCGATACAACAGAAAAAGGATATTCTTTATAAAAATTGCAAAAGCAGCATTGATTGTGAGTACAACCTACGGTCACTTCAACAAAAATACTGTCAGCATCCGTCTGAGGTCGTACAATCGGTCCATTGTAATGCATAGCATCTCCTCTTAGTTAATAAATAAGGTATAATTATTGATAAAATGCCGGTTTTTCCGGAAGGGCGATTTCCTTTGATGTTCCGCCTTCTTCACGGCACTGCCCCAGTATATTGGCTGTCACGCAAGCCATATAGCCGTCCCATGCAGAGGCACCGCTCAGCGGCTGCTCATTTTTTACGCGGTCAACCCAATCCTGCATCTCAATGTTGTATGCCTCAACAAAACGCGTTTCCCATCCCGGCATGATGCCTGTTGCACGGCTGCAATCAGTCTTGGTGATAACTCTTGGCGGATCCGGTAGTTTTGCCGTTCCCAAATCTCCCACAACTTCACACTGAATATCATAGCCGTATCCGGAACTCTGACTGATTTCCACATCAATACAGATACCTTTCTTCGTTCTCAGCATCATAATCTGCGGATCCTGCAGCCCTTCTTCTGCCGAAATGCGACTCTGCCTCGGAAGTACGACTTGCCCCGACACATAATCATCATCCAGAAGCCAGCGCAGAACATCGATCTCATGAACACCGGAGTTTTTGATAGACATCTCCGATGTCATCGTTGCCGCATGGATCATATTTCTGTGGCAGGCATGGACGATCAGCGGCTGACCGATTTTTCCTTCTTCGATCGTTTTCTTCAATTCCGTATATCCCGGATCATAGCGGCGCATAAACCCAACCTGAACGATTTTTTTACCGAATGCCTGCTCTGCCGCAACAATCTCTTCGCATTCTGCAACTTCCGTTGCCAGCGGCTTTTCGCAGAAAACATATTTACCGGCTTTGATGCCGGCCAACACATACTGCGCATGAGCCGGATCCCATGTGGTAACCACCACCGCCTGTACTTCCGGGCTGTTGATCAATTCTTCGCCATCCGCATAAAACTTTGCGCCGTACTGTTCGGCAACCTCGCGTCCGATTTCTTCATTCACTTCAGAAACGGCAGCCACTTTACAGCCGGTGATCCTTTCATTAAAACGTTTGACATGATCTCTTCCGATTGCGCCAAGTCCCACTACTCCAATCGCTAACTCCATATTTTCTCCTCTCCTGCTGCCCGTTACGCTTCCTCGGGAAGTCCCCATGGATACAGTATGACTTCCAATGCCTTTCCGTTTCGCATCGCTTCAAGTCCTTCGTCAAACTGATCAAATGTCAGTTTATGCGTAATCATATATTCGAAATCCAGCATTCCGCTGTTCAATCCGTTGGCAACTATCTGAAGCACATTATTTCCGATGAAGCTGCCGAGCACATTAATTCCCTTACGCGCGATGATGTGCTGGCTGATGCTCTGATATTCATTTTCACTCAAACCTTCCATAAGCACCGTTCCTCCCGGTCTGCAGCAATCGATACACTCACCGATCATTGTACCGACACACTCAATAACCAAATCTGCACCGAGGGGCATCTCTTCATGCACCACTGTCAGCAAATCTTCTTCCCGGGTATTGATGATGCGGTCTGCACCGCTCATTTCCAAATATTTTCTGCGGGACGGGGATCTTCCGGTCACAAGAACCTTGCCGGCTCCCATCTGTTTGCACAGCTTTACAAAATACATTCCGATAGGACCGCCGCCGACAATCACAACATTATCTCCCGGCATGATCTTTACTTTCTTCAGACCGCCGAATGCCACATTCAGAGGCTCTGCAAAGATTGCCCGCTCCAACGACACATCTTTGTTAATCTTCGCCAGGTTACTGTCCGGTGCCACACAGTACTGTGCAAACGTTCCGTCAATCTCCATGCCGATGGACTTCATATTTGGACAAATATTGTAATCTCCAAGCCTGCAGATTTCACACGTTCCGCAGGCAATATTGTTGTCCATGATCACACGGTCACCAGACTTAAATTCTGTCACTTCGCTGCCGCATTCCACGACTTCACCCACCATCTCGTGACCGATGATCTTTCCGGGCGTTGCCGGATACAGAGGCGGTGTTGCCAGAATATGTACATCTGTACCGCAGATGCTTGTGGCAAGTATCTTAATCAACACATCGTGATTCTTTTCAATTTTCGGAATTGGTCTCTCAACATGGGCATACTGGCCGGTGCTGATAAAAGCAATCCCCCTCATCATTCCGTCTTTCATAGTCATCTCCCTTTCCGATCAGTCATTTTCCGGCAGCCCGTTAGGATAAATCAATACACGGCACGCCTCTTTATTTTGCATCAGTTCGATTCCTTTATGAATATCTTCCAGTGTGAATCTGTGCGTAATAAATTTCTCGAGTCCAAGTTCTTCATTTCGAAGCAGTTCCAAAGCACCCGGGAAATCCTTGCCAAGTGCACCGACGATCATGATTTCATCCAGTACGACTGCGCCCGGTGCAATTTCAGAACGAGCGTTATTGTCAAGACCAAAGAGAAGGATACGTCCCTGCGGGTTAATCAGCTTCATTGCCTCCGGAAGAACAGCACCTCTTCCCACTGCATCGATGATAACGTCTGCCTTGAACGGCCAGCTTGCATTTACAACATCTTCAATACTTTCTTTTTCTACATCCACAACGATATCTGCGCCGCATGCTTTTGCCTCTGCCACACGATCTTCACCTTTTGCTGTCATGATGAGATTTTTTACGCCAAATGCTTTCAGTGTGCGCAGGAATGTCAGACCAATGGGGCCCGCACCGTAGAGAATTACATAATCCATCGGTGTCGGGTTTACTTTTTTCAACGAACTGACAACACATGCCAACGGTTCTGTCTGGGATGCAAGATCCGGGCTGACGCCGTCTGCCACATGATAAAGCTGTTTCGCGCTTGTCAGTGCATATTCTGCATATCCGCCGTCTGCAAGCTGTCCGTAATGGTCAGAATCGGAACAAAGATCACCTCTTCCATGGGTACACTCGTAGCAGCTTCCGCAGCGGACACGCGGGTTGACAGCCACTCTGTCACCAATTGCAAAACCTTTCACCTCAGCGCCGATTTCAGCAACTACACCGCTGAACTCATGTCCGTAAATGATACCGGGCTTCATATACTGCCCCGGAGGCACTGCCAGTCCATGAATATCGCTGCCGCAGATGCTGGCGGCCTCTACTTTAATAATAACGTCGTCCGGCTTTGTGATCTTCGGTACCGGAATATCTTTCACGGTAAGAATACCTTCGCCCTCAAATATTGCTGCTTTCATTCTACATCCTCCTCTTTAATAAACATCTTCATATATCTTGTGACTCATATGGAATTAATATCCGAAAATATCTGCCAGCTGATCAACGTAGCGAACATCTTCTTCTTCTCCGCCCTTGATGCCGGTAACATCAATGAACTCGAAGTCAGCGCCCATACAGCCTCCCAACGTCCTGGTAATCAATCCGGTATCTCCCATCGCACAGATAATAATCGGCATGTCCAGTTCTTCTTCTCTGAGTTTTTTCGTCACTATAGAGGTCCGAACTGCATCGTCATAGTTCGTTGCCATCAAATAGAATTTCGGGAGGTCTGCGCCTTTTTCAACACATTCTCTGAATGTTGCAGCAATTTCCTCATTGCTCGGTGTTTCTGTCCATTTATGCTGCGATACAACAAATTTCGTATCCGATTTTACGCAGGCATCTTTCAGTGTATTGATATAATCGATGTCATTGTCGATTTCACAGTCACAGTATTCGATCAATCCTGTACTTACCAGTGCGGAAGCCATTTTCAAACGAAGTGCATCCGGATACCATGTTTTTCCGCCCTCTTTCTTAACACGGAATGTCATGAGCATCGGAACATCGGGCAGGATTTTTTTGATTTCTTTCAGAGCATTTTTCCAATAATCTTCTGTAAATTTGCTGCTGTCCATCGGCAGACAGTAATCCACGCGCCATTCAACCATCTCCGGATTGTAACGTGCCACACTTCTTGCCGCTTCCAGGATATCGTTCTTTGTTCTTTCTTTCAGCATGAAACAGCGAATGAAACGTTCGCCGCCCATGATGTGTTTCTTACCCATGTCGAACTGAACTTTGCTCTGTATTTTTTTGCAGCCGCCGTAAACTTCGTACATCGCCTTATACTGTGCATAGCTTTCGAACATGCCGCCGGCCGGCGGGGCGAGATGATAGAAACCAAAGTTATTTCCGCATCGCTCTGATAAGATACGTGTCTGGAATCCGACTTCCCCCATCGGAAATACACATGTCGGCACACTGACAAGATTGTCTGCTGCGATTTTCTTCGCTGCATAACCCAGTACAATCACATCCGGGTCATTTTTTGTCATATACGCAAGGTAAATCATGTCGGCACCTTTCGTCTCTGCAGCCTTTGCCGTATGGATGATTTCATCTTCCGCTGCAATTCCGTCAAAGTTGATATAAGAAAGCATCAATTTCACGCCGTTGTCAACTGCAATCTTCTTCATTGCTGCAACATATGTCTCAGATGCAAATGCCTCTGCTCCGATAATATCAACGATACCTGCCTTTGCAGCTTCTTCTGCTGCCTGCACTTTCTCATCATCCGATGCTGCAGCATCATAACCTGTTGTATCAAGGTTAAGGATAACCGCCTGCCCTGCAACGTCATCTTTACATTCTGTCAAAACAGCAAGTGCGTCATCAATCTTTGCGAGATTTCCGACTTTAATCTCAATGCCGGATTCTCCTAATGCTGCCGCCTCTTTAATCTGACTTTTCATTTCTTCTGCATTTGATGGTGCGATTGCTATAAATCTTGCATAATCACTTCCACCTACTACTGTGTTTTTTACCTGTACCGTTTTCTTTGTCAAAATCATTTTTACGCTCCTTTCTGTTTGATCCTCTGGTGATTGATATTTTCTAATATTTGATGTCCAGATGAATCAATCCGAGAAATACACCTGTAGCGAATGAATCTTTATTCATTCCCATGTGTTTTTCAATTCGACTGCTTTCCATGGTATGAATATACACTAATTCATTCTATTTTTCAAGTATTTTTTTAATTTTCATTCTCTTTCTGCATTTTTCACAATTATAAACATTCGTTATTGTGCAAAAGGTTCTATTTTAATGCGAATGAATTCCAGGAGCTTTGGACAAAAGTCCTAGGAAGAATAATGTGGCTTTGCAGCTCTTTTCTGTTTCACGATATCGATCAATACAGCCGCCAACAATACGAGCCCCGTAATGATCTGCTGCCAGTTTGCATTCAGACCGATAAATGGCAGACCGACTTTCAACACCAGAATTACGTAGGTACCGATGAAAATACCGGGAATCGTTCCGTATCCGCCTGCTGCTGATACGCCGCCGACAATTGCACCACCGATGGCATCCATTTCCATACCGGCACCCTGCCCCGGCTGAATGGTCGGCGTGACAGCCGCATACGCAAGAGCAGCAACACCGGTAAATAACCCGCAGACTGCATAAACCATTACATGGTAGAACTTAACATTAACACCGGACAGCATCGTTGCTTCCATATTGGATCCGATGGCAATTACATAACGTCCGAATTTTGTACTGTTCAGCACGTAACGCATAACAAACATTAAAATTAAAACCCAAATAAACCCTATCGGAATCAATGTACCGGCTTCTGTTTTGATTTTGAAAATATTATGAAACCATCCGCCCGGCTGGGAAAGCATCGGCCACGGAATCGCATGATTGTTGGCCGCAAGGGATCCTGCCCCACGGGCAATCATGCTGGTGCACAGCGTTACCAGAAACGGCGGCAGATTCATAACACCCACCAGAATACCATTGGCAAGACCGAAAATCCCTGCTACAAGAAGTGTTACCAGTATTCCCACGATCACCGGCGCCTCAAGAAACCGGACTACAGCACCACCAACCGCTGCGTATGCAATCAACCCGGTGCCGATGGAAAGATCAACACCGCCTGTAATCAACGTAAGCCCCACACCGAATGCCATCAACATGTAGAAATTCGCATAGTCAAACATTGTAACCAGCGTTGTATACCGTGCGAACTGCGGATTCAGGACACTGAATCCCACATACAACAAAATCAATATGATAAATACAATAAATTCCTGGCTTGCTGCCAGTTTTCGAAATTTGCTTTTTTTATTCATAACGCCCCTCCTCGCTAAGAAATATTTCTTGTTGCTTTTTCCATAATATTCTCCTGGGTAGCTTCAGAAATATCAATTTCTCCCTTAATTTCACCTTCACACATAACGACAATCCGGTCACTCATACGAAGAATCTCTGTCATTTCCGAAGAAATCATAATAATGGATTTTCCTTCCGAAGCCAGCTGATTCATCAGTTTATAGATCTCACTTTTGGCTCCTACATCAATACCCCTCGTCGGCTCATCAAAAATAAGAATATCGCAGTCACGCGCCAGCCATTTCGCGATGACGACTTTCTGCTGATTACCTCCGGAAAGATTCACGACCAACTCCTCTGAATTCGGGGTTTTTGTTGCCAGTCTCTTAATATATTCATCAGACACTTTATTTTCCGCTTTTTTATTAATCAAAAAACCGTTCAAATAATTTTCAAGACATGCCATCGTTGTATTTTCCGCAATGGATCTTCCCACAACGACACCGTACCGTTTTCTGTCTTCCGAAAGATAGCCGATTCCGTGTTTAACGGCATCCTGGGGATATTTAATATCCACTTTTTCACCGTTGATATAAATGTTGCCGCTCTGTTTCGGATCCGCACCGAATAACGCTCTTGCCGTCTCCGTACGGCCGGCACCCATCAGCCCGGAAAATCCCAGAATTTCACCTTTATGCAGCTCAAAACTTACATCTTTTACCAACTTTCCGGCATTCAGCTTTTCAACCTTCAGAACCACCGGTGCATCCGGCGGACAGGTACTTTGCTGTTTCGGATCTTCATAAATGACACGTCCCACCATCATGTTGATGATGTCATCTTTCGTACTTTCCTTCGTGATCAGCGTTCCGACATACGTACCGTCACGCATGACCGTAACTCTGTCTGTAATGACCTTGATCTCATCCATACGATGCGAAATATAAACGATGCCAAGCTGCTGTTCCCGCAGATCACAAATGATCACAAACAAATCTTCAATCTCTTTTTCCGTAAGCGCCGCAGACGGTTCATCAAAAATAATCACCTTTGCTTTATGAGAAATTGCCTTTGCAATTTCACACATCTGCTGTTTTCCGACGGTAAGATCGCTCATTTTCACCGTCGGATCGATTTCGATCTTCAAACGTTCAAAAAGTTCCTTTGAATCTTTGATCATCTTTTTATCATCCACACCGAATCCTTTTCTCGGTTCACGGCCAAGGAAAATATTCTGTGCAACCGTAAGATCACCCACCATGTTAAGTTCCTGATGCACGATAATGACACCTGCATCCTGTGCTTCTCTTGCGCCATGAAATTCAATTTCTTTTCCTTCATATACAATAGAACCGGAATCTTTTGTATAAATTCCTGTCAGAACTTTCATCAGTGTTGACTTACCGGCTCCGTTTTCTCCCATCAGCGCATGTACCTCACCTCGTCTCACATCAAAGTCAACATGATCCAAAGCATGAACACCGGGAAACGATTTGTCAATTTGTTTCATTTCCAAAATTACTTCGGCCATTCTCTTCTCCTTTACAGTTGCCGGTCAATCAGTTCTTTCTGCGTCTTACAGAAACATCAATGTAAACTGCCGCAATAACGATAATCGCCGTAATGATCAGCTGAATATTCTTGGTAAATTTCATTGCCAAAATACCTTCCTGAATCAGCGCAATAATCAGCACTCCGATTACCGTACCTCCGATGGATGCCAGACCTCCGATCATGGACGTACCGCCCATAACGCATGCGGCAATTGCTTCGTTGTTATACTGGTCACCGTATCCCGGCTGAACCGTCGAATACGCCGCTGCAAAGAAAACAGCTGCAACACCTGCCAAAGTACCACAGATAATAAATGCGATCATTTCCCATTTCTTTGTATTAACGCCTGAAAGACGAACGGCTTCGCGGTTGCTTCCCAACCCAAGAATGTAACGCCCCGGTCTTGTATTATTCAGGATAACAGCACAAATCACCGCTGCGATCAGGAAAATAAGCAGTCCTACAGGGACATCTTTGACCTTCAAAAGACTACGGAACCATCCGCCGGGATCCGCACTCTGCGGCCAGCTTACGGTCGTTGTTTTTGTATAGACCGATGCAAGTCCTTTTGCAATATTCATGGATGCCATAGAAATAATAAACGGAGGCACATTCCAATAAGCAACCATATAACCGTTAAATACCCCAAACAGCATTCCGACAAGAATACATATAACCAATGCCGCCGCCATCGGCAAACCATACTGATTCATCGTATACCCGGAAATCAATGCACAACAGAACATGACCGGTCCGATGCTGAAATCAATTCCTCCCGTTGCAATTACGAACGTTACACCCAATGCCAAAAACCCAAGAAAGCATGCATAATTAAGCATACTCATCACATGGGATAAGCCGAAGAAATTAGGAATCAATACACAAAAAATAACGTATATTAAAACCATAACCAGAAATAAAATAATTCTGTTGAACCCCAGTTTCTTAACAATTGGACTTTGTTTCATCTTCCCCATCGTTTAACCTCCTTGTACAATACCGTCGAGAACGAATAACAATGCTTTTTGTTTTCTATTCATCCTGTTTTTTCAATTCTAATGCTCCTTATGGTATGAATATACAACAATTCATTCTTATTTTCAAGCATGTTTTGTAGTTTTCATACCATTTCTACATTTCCCACAATTGTAACCCTTTGTTATTGTGCAAATGGTATGCTTTGAACCGAATTAATAAAAAATTCATCTTCTTTTGTTTATGTTAAATATTGAATCATACCATTCGCTTATGATATGATTTGCAATAATCTTAATAGTGTTTAGGAGGCAATTGTTATGGGCGGCAACATTCACTATTTCATAAATATTCCTTATTCGGTCAAAACAGCATACATCAAATAAAACATCCCTTTGTTTGCTGATTTAGTAGAGACTATCGCGGAAACTTTCTCAGATTTTCTATGCACACACTAAACATCCCATCTCATAATATAATATAGCATCAGGAATGAATGGAGGAATCAAATGAAAAAGAAAATCATTACAATCATTGTTTCTGCGCTCCTTTTATGTACAGCACTTTGGGGCTGCAAAAAAGAAACCACGCAAAAAGAAGTTCAGGAACCCATCAAAATCACACTCAACGAAGTTGCGCATTCCATCTTCTATGCTCCTCAGTATGTAGCAATTGAAGAAGGATACTTTGCAGATGAAGGACTTAATCTGACACTGGAAACCGGATACGGCGCAGACAAAACAATGGCAAGCGTCCTCTCCGGAGAAGCGCAGATAGGATTCATGGGTGCTGAAGCATCTATCTATGCCTATAGCGAAGGAGCCAATGATCCTGTAATTAATTTCGCACAGTTGACCCAGCGTGCAGGGAATTTTCTGGTAGCGCGGGAAGAGATACCTGATTTTCAGTGGAGTGATTTGAAGGATAAGAATATTTTAGGAGGGCGAAAAGGCGGAATGCCGCAAATGGTATTTGAGTACATTTTGAAGCAGAACGGTCTGGATCCTTCAACAGATATGAATATTGACCAGAGCATTGATTTTGGCTCTACTGCCGCTGCATTTTCAGGTGGGCAGGGGGATTTTACTGTAGAATTCGAACCTGGCGCCACTTCTCTTGAAAAAGAAGGCCACGGATATGTAGTTGCCTCTCTGGGTGTTGATTCAGGGTACGTTCCTTATACTGCTTACAGTGCAAAAGGAAGTTATATTGAAAAGAATCCGGAAATTATTCAGAAATTCACGAATGCACTTCAAAAAGGAATGGATTATGTAAACTCTCATTCTGCTGAAGAAATCGCAGAAGTAATTCAGTCGCAATTCAAAGAAACAGATCTTGATACCCTTACTACGATTGTAAAACGTTATCATGATCAGGAAACCTGGAAAGATAATCTGGTTTTTGAAGAAAAAAGTTTTGATCTGCTGCAGGACATTCTGGAAAGCTCTGGTGAATTGGATGAAAGAACTCCATATAGCGATTTAGTGACAACTAAATTTGCCGAAAAAGTCGCTAAATAACACCAGAAATTTATTTTTGCAATGATATTAATCGTTTTTGGGCAGAATCGCTCCCTGTCAAGTAAACAGGGGGCGCTGCGTTAAATCTGGTTAAATCACTTGAATGAAAAACTAAAGTAAGTGCCGCATAATCAGTATACCCGGAAAGGCCCGCATTGAATTTCATTACACTTTATTTTACTTCCGGTTTTTCTATGGCATAGTCGGAACCAAAAGTTCTTACACTGAGGACAATAATTCACATCTCCATTTGATTTCTTAACAGTACGTTTACTGTAAACATCTTGCCATCCCCAGAATCTTGCAAATAAAGAGTTGCCATTTCATCAGTTCGTCTTATAGTTTTTTCCATCAGCGCCAGTTGCCGAGGATTCCTCGGTAACTACTTCTTTTTCCAACTTACCTACTTTAATAATATTTTTCAAATGCAAAGATTATTATCAGTACTACAATCAAATAATTGTGCCATTCCCTTTTGAGACAACCATACATTCTCATCATGTACTCTAACCTCTATCCCGTCTTCAGCATTTTGCTTCGTAAAAACAAGAAAATCTATTGTATTATTACGAATTTGGAACATTTTTTCTTTCTTATTTTTATCCAATGGCGGATGCACACAAAACGCTTTGGTGGCACATGCATCAGAAAACGTCTTATGAATTCAGTACCAGGAAGTGTCAGTTCTTTCCACTGACCTTCGTTTCGGTAGTCTTTCACAGAGAAAGTAACCGTTTCTTCATCCATGCGGATGATACGATGATTGCTGATGGCGATACGGTGGGTATATTTGCCCAGGTAGTCAATCACTGACTGTACACCGTTAAAAGTTTTCTTACAAAAAGGAGTCCAATCCATAGAATAGCAGGTATCAATCAGTTCCTTGAAGTTATAGTGATTGCGGTATTTTTCAGCAGAACCATGAAATTCGAAGGGATTGCACCAGGCGAATCCCTTGTGAATAGGGCGTTTCCGAAATTTGAAAAATAGTGTAATCAAGAAATTATAGGGAAGGATAAGAGCCTCGTCTTTACAGTGTTAGAGTATCCATGACAACTTGCTTAATGTCATGATAATTAATATATTCCAAGAAATCTTTGGGCATTGCTTTCAGTATTTCTGTTAGTATATCTTGTGAATTATTAACCGTATTTAATCTGTCCCGATTCTGAAGCAGAAAATTATAAAGTATTCGTTTATATTTACGTCCCATAAATGTATTCGTTTTATTATCTTTTTTCTTACTGGTAGTATTTTCATTTGCATTTTGCAGTATAACTTCCCACAACTTTTCAGAGATTTTCTCCTGAAAAAAACTATTGTATTTTCCGATGTCATGTTCAATCGTAATACATTTTATTTCGTCTAATAAAGATTTGTCAAATGTTATGCTTTTATTTTTAGATATGAATTGTTCTAAGAATTGTTCCATATTATACATATGAAAACTATTTGATGATTTGTCCCTAAATTCTTTTATTAATTCATATCTAGGTCCGATTGTTTCACCGTTTGCTTTTTGCCACCAATCTTCCTTTTTATCATGTGTAACAAATATTATGTCTTTGCCGTTCTCGCTAGAATAATCTATTATCTGCTTCCAAATTATAAAGTCACCCAGATAATTATTGTCAGCTTCTTCTTTCTTTTTACCTAAATCCTTATATCCTGGTGGTATATGTTTCTTATATCTTTCAGCCCCTTCGTCGTAAAGCGTTATAAGTTCATCCTGACTATATGGATCCCCTACTTTACCATCGAAAATACTGATTATTTGAGACAGAATTGTATCTTTGCCATGTTGTTCGACCAGAAGGTTCTTTTCTTTGACTTTAGCTGTCCAAGAGATTAGAAAATTATGTAATTCTAGTTCTCAGCGTCAATATTCTAGCCCCATATATACCCTTTGTTCCCAAAGATGAACCTCATAGTACGGATTATCGGTATCCGAGGTAGGTAATATTCATTTCTTTTCGTCTGTCAATCCCTTAAAATTGCTCTCCTTCAAAAACCTGTCAAAGTCGGAACTAAATATCTTGTCCTGAATTATGCGATATTTTTCAAATTCTCCCTCAGCATGAATTTTCGCCTCCAGAGCTGTTACCTTGCCCGAGTCGGATAACAGTTCTGTACCGGATGCTTGCAGGAATAAGTCAAGTCGCTGCTTCCAGTCATCCTGCGACATAGGGATATTCCGTTCTGCTTGAAATTCCGCAAATTCCAGATATGCGGTAACAATTCGTTCCAGCGAATGCATTTCCGTTTCTCCTAAATAGTTTTTAGCGATAATTACGTCTGATTTGCGAATTTTACCCTCGGGTGCATTTTCCCAAGTGGTCAAACCCATATACTCTTTTTCGGAGTTTGCCCGCTCCACAATAATTTCAGCTGCTGTATTCCCATGAATAGCGTAATGCAACTTGTTCTGTACTGTCTTGAAAAATAAAATTGTATCTTGGCTTTTGGGGTTATAGTCATAGGAAAGAGCATATATATCGGTTATCTTCTGATAAAATTTCCGTTCAGATAATCGAATTTCCCGTATATCTTCCAATAAATGCTCAAAGTACGTCTGTGAGAATATACGATCGTTTTTCAAGCGTTCCTTATCCAACACATAGCCCTTCATCGCAAAATCAGCCAACACATCCGCCGCCCAAGCACGAAAACGAATTGCTTTTTGCGAATTAACTTTAAACCCAACGGCTATAATCGCTTGCAAGTTATAGTATTTTTGCGTATACAGCTTGCCGTCAGCGGCAGTTGTTCGGAATTTCCGAACAACTGAATTTTCGTTTAATTCACCATTCTCAAAAATACTACTCAAGTGTTCCGAAGTATTACTTTTAGATACTTCGTACAGGGAACACATTGATTTCTGCGTAAGCCATACGTTTTCATCAGCAACTAAAACATCTACACCGTCACCTCCATTTTCTTTAGAGAATACAAGGAAATCATTCATACTATTGCGGATTTGGATAACTTCTTTGCCTTTTTTCTTCTTTTCAGTCATTTCAATTTGTCTCCTATTTGTTTATATACATTTTCTTTGGTTTTTAATTGTCAAATCCAATTTTCTTAATATTAAGAAAGCCAAACATTTGCCTAAACTCTAACCTTCTATCTACAAATTACAAACCTGACCACTAACGGAATACTGATACAATTTCTTTCCATCCCTATCACAATATAGAATACTTATTTCATCTGATGGGAACTCCAGCCAAATATTATATAAAAATTGAGAGCAATGTATTTCACGCTTTGTTTTTTCCTCTTTGTTCATCAAATTATTCCTTCTTAAATCCCAGATTATAGCAACTTGATAATGCTTGTCTACGTTCAAATCCATCAATTTAAATCCCTGACTTAACATAGCTGTTTTAAGCTGACTTATTTTCATTTCTTTTCTTTCATAATAATTTATATAATGACTGTCAAAATCCTCAGAAAAAACATCACTGTTATCATACAAAAATATTCGGCGACCAATATCAATAATATTACAATCCTTAATTATTTGAACAGTATAGCTATATAATTCTTCCTGGGAAATTATAAAACTGTCCCTTCTTGCCATAATTACATTTAATACTACCATCTACTATTTCATAGGTATGATGATAAGCAATATTTCTCCAATCTGATAATTTAATATTATTTGGTTGAGTTTTAAGAACTTGCAAAAACCTGCCTTTATCTAATATATTTTGCACTACAGTACCATAATTTCGCTTTTGGAGAACATTATATTCTACTTCATGATTTAAAGCAGTCTCAATCATTGCATATAGTTCAATAAAACATGGATAAAAAATGACTTTGCACAGCGTTTTTATCCAGTATCAACTTATTTGTAAAATAGGGTTCTAAAAAATATTTCACTGCTCCCTTTATATCATTGGAAGAATATCCTTCTTTAGATAATTCTTCAAGCATAATATCAATTGCAAAGCTTTTCAGTTGTTGCAATGTTTTCATCTCCTTTTATAAAAGTATAAATTACAACTAATACTTCTGTCCTATATCCTAAATAATATCACCATTTTAACATATAATCTACTGTAAATAGGCATGAAAACGTCACACACATTTCAGCAATAACTTTATATATAAAAAAGATGTTTTATATGTCAATCCAAAACATATAGAGCATCTTTTTTCTATCCGCTACCCTCTCTTTTCCCTTTTATGTTACAACTATTCCCCACAAACCCGCATAAACACTGGCTCTATCTGGTTAGTCCTATTATAACACCAGCCTTCGAACCGGGTGCAACTTCTCTTGAAAAAGAAGGCCACGGATATGTAGTTGCCTCTTTGGGTGTTGATTCAGGATACGTTCCTTATACTGCTTATAGCGCAAAAGGCAGCTATATTGAAAAGAATCCCAAAATCATTCAGAAATTCACAAATGCAATTCAAAAAGGAATGGATTATGTAAACTCTCATTCTGCTGAAGAAATTGCAAAAGTAATTCAACCTCAATTTAAGGAAACAGATTTGGATACCCTGACAACCATCGTAAAACGTTATCATGAACAAGAAACCTGGAAAGACAATCTCATCTTTGAAGAAGTCAGTTTTGACCTCTTACAGGATATTCTTGAGAGTGCTGGTGAGCTGGATGATAGAACTCCATACAGTGATCTGGTAACAACAGAATTTGCTGAAAAAGCAACAAAATAATATAAAATTGTCCCCTGATAGTCAAGTGTTTTTACACCTTATTATCAGGGGATTCATATTTGCATGCTTTTACATTATCAAAATTTCCCACTGGAATTAAAATTTTCATTTATTGGTGCCATTATATACTGCTCTTTCTTTCGATTTTTAAGGCGGTATACCGGAGGGTACCATGCCAAAAGCTTTATGCAATGTCTGCTCATTACATCAGCATTCTAATCATGTCGGGTAGGAGGCTAACCATTAGTTGATCAGCCGGCCTCTCACACCGCACGTACGTACCGTTGGGTATACGGCGGTTAATTAAAAGCCGTCCCTTTTTATGATATCAGCGTTTACACCCGTAGGGGACAGTTTCAACATCATATTTTTCATTTCTAATAAGATCCAGATATGGGAATCTGGATACGGCAGCACGTACTTGCTTGATCTTTCCGCCAAAATCACCCCATTCAACGATGACTTCGCTACCAATTTCAGCATACTCCACATCAATGGTACAGTGTGAAATGGTCTTATGGTAGTAGACACTGTAAATAGCACAGGAAGAAATACCAATCTCTTTACCGTCTTTAGATAGTACGCGATCTGCATGGGCACCGGTCGGTTGCTGCGGAGCGCTGGGCATTTCCATATATTTATATGGTTCACCGTCGCGGAATTGAGATGCATAAATATCTATGACATCCTCTGAATTCCATTCAAGAGTAACTATGGTACGTTTTGGAGCTGCCATTTCTTCTTCTAATGCGTTTCGGCCAACAAACTCATGATCAAATTTGGCCATCCAGTCCCAACCCACTTCTACTAGTGTACGCAGACGTGCGCTCTCATTATCAGGTGAATAACTACCCGAAAGCGTAGGATTCCACTTGTTGTCAGGTGAACTTTTAAATTCCTGATTGAACATCAGAGGCGTCAGAAAGTGAACTGAGAACTGAGGATACCCCGCTTCAGTATGATTTACTGTATAGGTCCGCCAGCCAAGTCGCTTCATATCGTATTTCTCTTTTCCAAGCTGGTACAGTGCGTCATAAACTTCCGGTCCACATTCAGTTGGTCCGCGAAGTTCATAAGAAAGTGTTCCAGACATCCCTACGCGTTCAACTTCGACGTCACAATCAATACCCGGAATCGTTACATGACGGAAATCCAAGCATTTCATATCATGCAAATTGGTCTGTGTCAGTTCTTCCAAACAGGTTAGTGAATTAGGTCCCGCACATTGATATACAAAGATATCGCGCATAGTCATTTCTGCGTTATACTCTCCTGTCTGCAAAAGCTCAACCCACGGAAATGGAAGTGATGCCGAAAGTGCAAAACTATCCTCTCCGGTGCGATTACATAAACCATGCATTTGAAGTAAGCCATTTTCGTCAAGCATTGCCAGATGCTTTGCTCTGCCAACTTTCCAGTTTTTCACACTGTTGATTGCAGACATTGAAACCAAAGCTTCTGCATCAGGCCCCTTGACAGTCACTTCTGGGCCACTGATTCCAGCGTGTATGTAACACGCATTTTTCCAGGAAAGAGAAGTCGTCATCCAGTCATCACCTTCCCAAGTATGTGTCTGTCCAAATTGCCGAGAATAGAGTTGTACATCTGAATAATCAGGTACATAACCAATTGCTTTGATTTTTGTTTCTTCGCTCATTTTTTAACCTCCTATTGTGGTTTTAGAAAGTATAACATGCTTGCCTTTTCACTTAAACAGCCATATAATGAGAAAAAAAGCGAATTATTTGACATTTTTATACGAAAAGGATTTTTGAAGAATGATTATTAGTAATAGGCTTCTATGCGAAGAATTAGCGTCATATCAATCTGTTTATTTTGAAAGAAAACCATTGTGTAATAATCTAAATGGTGTACGTATTTGGCGAAATGGACCTAAAAAAACAGATGATAACATTTTGTATATTGTTGATTCAGCTATTGATATTGCAAATTGTTCCAATGACTTTCCAAATAATATTTTGTTCTGTTCAAGGGATAGTCAGTTAGATCAGCTAGTTTGTTCTTCTAATATTATCCTATTAAAGTGTGCAGAATCAATACAGGTGGTTTTTGATAGTATTATGGATATTTTTGACGAATATCGAAAATGGGACGATAAGTTAAAGCAATCTATAATTGAAAACTGTCCGTTGAATTTCTTACTTGATGTTGCATGCGAAAAACTAACCAATCCTATTGCAGTATTTGATCTTTCTCAAACGGATATCGGGCACTCTAATAATTTCTACTCTGAGTATCAAGGCACAATCTGGGAAGAAATCCTTTTACAAGGATACACAGACATTAATTATTTTAAGGAAAGTGAAAACCAGTACATCAATGCCATGTTTAAAAAACAGGATAAACCGTTTGTTATGAATGTAGTGCGAGATCCTGAACATGAGCTTCTCATGGGACCGATCAAACTTGACGGACACTTATTAGGAAGTATTGGTATGGTCAATATTAATGCCCCTTTTACGGATGGACAGATTTTTCTGGTACAACATTTAACAGAATACATTCGTATTATATTTCAAAATCTGAATGGTGAAATGGTTCAAGATGATTGCTACTATTTTTTCAGGCTTCTAAATGGGTATGAAATTGAAGCACATAGTGTGGCGTTTCATTTGAGGAACTTAGGATGGAATATACAGGATTCATTTTATTTACTAACTTTTGAATTTCATAAAGATTTAGGAGAATTCGCACCTGAAGAAGCAATTATTAGCAGACTCTTAAATCATTATCCCAAAACTTTTTCCTGCAGCTATGAAGGTGCCATAATTCAAATAATGAAAAAAGATGATTATGATATCACCAAACCTGAAATCCAAAAGCAATTGGAGCATTTTTGCTGCAACAATTATCTGCGGTGTGGTATCAGCGATTGCTTTGACGATTTTATGAATGTTAAATACTACTATATACAAAGTAAATGCGCTCTGTCTAATAACCAAAAACCCGGCGATTATTCGGTACATTTTTTTTCACAAAACTATATATCTCATGTTCTTCATACGCTGGATCAGGCAACCAGTTTGACAGCGCTTTGCCACCCCAAGCTTCTTTCGTTATATAATAGTGATCGAAAAAATCGGCAAGAATTGTTAGAGTGTATTTACACATATCTGCTGTCCGGAAGGAACATTGCAGATACGGCCCGAAAATTATATGTTCATAGAAATACATTATTGTATAGATTACAAATTGTATCCCAACATCTCGGAATTAATCTTGATGAACTGGATGAAGATCAGACGTTTCAAATGCTGATATCCTGTATGATCATAAGAACGAAGTTTTGATGATTCCGAGCTAAAAAGGGCTTCCAGGAACTCCATACAGTGATTTAGTAACAACTGAATTTGCTCAAAAAGCAACAAAAAATGTGAAACAGGTTTTGGCTATGCCGCCGCATTGATTTGTTTTGCAAGAAAGCACCTATTCAAATAGGCTTTTTCTTAGCGTGTATAAAGCTATATATGTCAGTCAATTCTTCATCGCTCATGACCCTGCAATGAATCCAACCACCACTTTCACCACATGGATCATCGCGCCATTGTTTTGCGGCTTTTCCAAACAGAACTACATTAAGCATATCTGCTTCACTGGCATATTTATATGAGACTTGCACAGGCGTCAATTTTGGCAGTATCAGATTTTCTTTTATTGCATCCGTATGTATTTTATAATTTAGCTTAGAAATTTCTCTGTTTAAATTCCAGTAAAGAGATAGTCTGCTATTTTCTTCTGTCTTTTATTGCTTTTATGCATCAGCAGCTGTCGCTGTAGGTTCCGAACATGTACTACTCATGTGTTCCGTTAACTAAAGCTCTAATGAAGCTTCTTCTTGTTTTTCCTGGTATCACTCATCCCATATCTTCTGAGTTCTGCATGAAAAGAGCTCCTGCGTGTATACATCTGTCGGTATGCCTGCAGATCTCTCTCCTTGGCGCCAAGCTCTCCCCATGACTCTTTCACCTCACCTAATGCTGCCGCCAGAGCCGCCACACTTTGATAGTGTGCTCGAAAATTGCCGTCGAGAATCGCTTTTAATCTCATATCAATAAGCTTTTCCAACTTAAACAGATATCCGTTTTTCTGATCATCGGACAGGCAATATCGTCCCTTCCAGCTTTTGAAGCATTGCCAGAACACCGTCTTGCTATCTTGAAACTTCTTACCATCCTCACCGGGTTTTACCTTGTATTTCGTTCCTTCCAGATACGAATCCATATCGAAACTCATATAGCGAAGTGCCATTTCAGCCATATTCTCACAAGCTGGCTCTAAATCTTCACTTTTTAACAGCAGCAGCAAAAATAGTGGTAAACCGCATTTAACAAACTTCCCAGTCCAGCCAAGAGCCTTATCAACTTTACAACACTGATTCATGGATACTTCAAAATCACCGCTCAGAAATCTCAATATTTCCATATTAATTTCTGATATGAAATTTTCCTGAAGTTCCTGGGACACACCTCTGGCATTTTTACTAACCTTGGCAGACTGGATTGTTCTTTCTGCTGCAATCTGCTGCCCAGCAAAATCCTCGCTCTCTGCCACCAGGCGAAGGTAATTGACCGGCATACTGTTCGACTCAAATGCTTCGAGCCAGCACGTTTCTGCATACTCTGTCTTTCCCAGCCGGATAGCTGCTTCTGCAGTTTTTAGTGCAATTTGACTGCGAATTATATATCTTTTTTCTATTTTACCCAGTGCTTCGATTCCGATTTCTAATTGTTGCTGAATATTTTCTGTTTTTCCGAAATGCTCTACAGCTTCCAGGTAGAGCATGGGGTGGCTTTGGTATGCAATGCGCGCTACATCAAGTATACCATCCTCACCTTTTTGATAAATAATCGCCTCTTTCAATAATCTTTCTGCCACATCGCTGGTTTTACCCGCCAATAGCATAATCCATGAATCCCAGAAATCTGATAGCCCCATCAGCTCTTCTTGTCCAAGACACAACATCTTCTCCATACAGATATCTTTGAAATAAGAGATTGAAAAATAATCAAATAAC
>Ga0153940_1000034_pt1 | contig 97830 bp, 82 predicted proteins | sample TSNJ024MetaG_FD_104736 | JGI IMG/M metagenome (GOLD analysis project Ga0153940, IMG submission 104736) | Attine ant fungus gardens microbial communities from New Jersey, USA - TSNJ024 MetaG | ecosystem: Host-associated > Fungi > Mycelium > Unclassified | place: USA: New Jersey, Brendan T. Byrne... | reverse complement strand
TAAAAATTTATCAAAACCAAATATCTTTATCTATATAAGAAACTGATTATTAACATTAATATTTAAGTATCTTATGAAGTATAAAGAAAAAACGGCATCGGAGATTATCCGGATGATAGAACAGGATCTGTGCAGTATCTCCGAAATATGCAAAACATTCAAGATCAGCCGGAAGACATTTTACGAATGGAAAAAGGCAAAACCTGATTTCGGCGAAGCTGTGGAAGAAGCCATCGACCACCGCGAAGAGGTGATGATAGCCTCGGCCCGTATCGGCCTGAAACAATTATTAGAGGGATACATACAGAAAAAAGAGAAGATCACATATGTCCCCGATAAGAACGATCCGGCGAATGATGTGGAAAAATGCCGTGTAATGGAAAAGAAATTCTGCCCGCCGAGCATCCGCGCGATAAAGTATGTACTCGACCGCGAAGAAAGGAAGAAAGATAAAGACCAATTACTGGCATCGGAACGCCGTCCGCTGGTCATAGAAGTACAGGACGAGGAAACAAGGCGACAACTGATGATATTGAAAGGGAACGGCTTCCGTTCGGGCGGCTCGCTCAATCCCGAAATAGTGGCGGCCGTGGATAAGAAACTGGAAGAGGAGAAAAAAGTGAAAAGTGAAGAACAAAAAATGGAAAGTGAAGAACTAAAAGTGGAAAATGAAGAATTAAAAAATGAACAGGATAAATTGCAGGCACAGCCAGCTGCCGCTCCGGTAGAGAAGCCCAAACCGAATCCTTATCCGTTTCTGCCGCCGGGATATACATCGAGAACGGATTGAGGACGGATTAGTCCCTCAATCCCCCACCACCTTAGGGCAGGGTTGTTAAGTTCTGAATCCTTATATCCTCTTTGTCATGTTGAACGAAGTGAATTGCAAATCGCCGAAGCGAAGGCGAGGCAAACATCTCTTAAATCGAAAGAGATCCTTCGTTCCACTCAGAAACAACGTTCGGCAGAGCGAAGCGGAGCCAATGACAGCAGAGAATAACAGAATAAAAGCGGAGAACTTAACAACCCTGCCCCGGAAAGGGACTTACAATGAGGGTAAGAAGTAATAAGTGGAACAAACTGTATTTCTGTTTACTGCTAACTATTAGCTGATTTACAAAACAATATATCTTGAAATATAGACGGAAATAAGAAAAATATATATTATTTTGTGACGATACGGACTAAATGACGACATATAAATAGAAATGAATCTCTGATAGATGAAACAAACGGCAAATGTAGATGTGCAGTTTTTGGAAATGGTACGCCAGAATGAAGGTATCATTTACAAAGTCACTTCTTTTTATACCGATACGGAGCATCCGCTGGGAGATTTATATCAGGAAGTGGTATTAAACTTATGGAAAGCCTTTCCGTCTTTCAGAGGCGATAGTAAATACTCTACGTGGATATACCGGATTGCCCTGAATACGTGTATTTCTTTTTACCGGAGGAGTAAAAAGAATATCAGTTATGTGGATATATCGATGGATATACCCGATGTAGTGGATAATAGTGAGGAAATACAGGAGTTATATAAACTTATAAATCGTCTGGGGAAAATAGAACGGGCTTTGGTGTTGCTTTATCTCGATGACAAATCTTATAAAGAGATTGCCGAGATAACAGGGCTTACTGTAACCAATGTGGCTACAAAAATAAGTCGTATAAAGGATAAGCTAAGGGATATGTCGAACGAATAAAACGAATCATTATGGATTTGGATAATATAAAGAAAACATGGCAGGAGACGGAGATAAAGCCTACCATAGATAATGAAAAAATACAAAAGATGATTTCTAATGAAGGCCGGAGTGCATTCAATAGCCTTCTTAGATATGAAAAAATAGGTATCATATTGCTTATAGTATGTATTCCGATGATATTTGCACTCTCTCTTCGCCACACGCCTGTTATTGTATTTTATTTATTTAGTGTGGTTGTGTTTCTTGTGTGGCAGGTTTATAAATTCAAAAAGTTGAGAAGGATTAATTTGTCGGAGATGGGCATAACGGAAATTTCCAGTCATTTCTATTGGTATAGAAAGGTCATATTAAAGGAGTTTGTAGCAGGTTTGGTCTGGTTTATATTTTTCTTTATACTGTTTGGCTATTTCGAATTACTAGATGATTCGGATTATTTCTACAGACACCTTATTATATTGGTTATTTCAGCATTAATAGGATTGTTTGTTGCCATAATAATATATAAGATGATCTATTGGAATAATATAAAGAAAATGGAAAACTCTATCAGGGAAATACAGGATTTTGAGGAGGACAACAAGTAAATCGTACAAATCGGCAGCGAAAGATATTTATAACTTCTCTGTCTTATTTTATCTATACAAATCAGATAACAGGTGCATTATCAGGTGAGATAGCTGCACAATAAGAAAATAGCAAAAAGTTGTTACCTTTGTTACCTTTTATAAACTATAGTCTGATTATAAGTTAAATAGGCCTTTGGTCTTAATTAATCATAAATATATTACAGATGAAAACTATCACATCGGCCATTCTCGCAGTTATACTGCTTCTTTCAGTGTCTTTAACTGTTTCGGCGCAGGCAGGAGAAAAATATACCGGGGCTCTTCTCTGGAAAGTGTCCGGGAACGGTCTCTCCAAGCCATCCTATATTCTGGGTACGCATCATCTTACGCATGTGAGTTTTGTTGATAATATTCAGGGCTTGAGGGATGTTATGACAAATACGCAACAGACTGTGGGTGAGCTATTGTTGTCGGATGAGGCTGCTATGCAGCAAAAAGTACAGGCGGCAGCAATGATGCCCGCAGGAGAATCTTATTCCAAACTGCTTTCTGCCGAAGATGCTCAAGCGTTGGATGAGGGGCTGAAATCTTTAATTGGTGCGGGTCTGGATCAATTCGGGCAGTTCAAGCCGGGAATGATTTCGATGATATATACCATCACGCTTTACACAAAACTTTATCCTGAGTTCAACCCTATGTCACATGAAGCTATCGACTCTTATGTGCAACGGATAGCAAGGGAGAATGGAAAATCGGTCTTAGGTTTGTAGTCGGTGGATGATCAGATCTATGCTTTATTTGAAGCCGAGCCGCTAAAAGATCAGGCGGAGTCTCTGGTTTGTAGTATCAAAACTCGTGATTTGGCAAAGGATCAACTGGATAAATTGAATGCTTATTACAAAGCCGGAGATTTGACCGGGATGTACAATCTGGCCTTCAATAACCCGGATGAGCCATGTGAAGTATCGCAAACTATGCAGAATGCCATAAATAAAGACCGGAATAATAAGTGGGTGGAGAAACTGCCTGCAATAATGAAAGATAACTCTAACCTTATCGCCGTGGGCGCTTTGCATCTTGCCGGAGAAGAGGGAATCCTGAATCAATTGGCAGCAAAAGGTTATACAGTAGAGCCTGTAAAATAATATCAGATGAGATTGCGCCCTATCCAAAACAGGATAATGACAAGCAGAACCGCATATATAGCCTTCCTGCTATAAAGTGATTGTCTGACACGGGGATACTTCTCCTTGCCCCCCAAATATTCCAGATAGGTATATGTCAGAATATAGGGGATTGCAACGATTAGTAAAGGATTGCTGGTGAATGCGTCTTTGATCTGCAAGTGGAGTAAATGGTGTACTGCCCTTTGTGAGCCGCATCCCGGGCAGTCCAGTCCGGTAATGGTATGGAACGGACATTTGGGAAAAAGGGATGATTCCCCGGGGCTGAACAGATAGTAAATAATACCACCTGCAACCAGTAATATCGCTATCCCCAGGAAGCGCCGGATATGTATATGTTTCCCGGCAGATGCCTCTCCGTCATCCATGTTTTAGGAACATATTGGTTGTTAATTGAAAAGGTCTCCTATTATTTGAATATCTTATCGATCCCGACTGTTGGCGATGCATCCGGAATATCTTCATCGGTTCCTTTGTCGCAGACGCCATATCCCGGGGCGGGAGCGAACTGGTCGGTCTGTTTATATCCCAGCTTAGGGTTGGCATATACTTTCTTCATGAACAAGCCGAATATAGGAAGCGCCATTGCAGCACCCTGTCCGTCACTTGTACGGTCGAAATGTATGGAACGGTCTTCACCACCGACCCAGCATCCGGCAGAAAGCTTAGGACTGAAGCCCATAAACCAGCCATCGGAGTTGTTCTGTGTTGTCCCGGTTTTACCACCCAATGGAGCGGTAATGCCATAGTTGCGTCTTACTCGACCACCTGTTCCCCCGTCGATTACACCACGGAGCATATCCAGCATTTTTACATAGGTGCCCTCACTGAACACTTCGTCGAGTTTGGCCGTGAAGTTTGCCACTACATTTCCTGAACGGTCTTCTATATGTGTCACATAAACAGGGTTAGCTCTTACTCCTTTGTTCGCAAAGGCTGAATAGGCCGCTACCATTTCGGCTACAGTAACCTCCGGTGTTCCCAAACACATAGCAGGCACGGGATCGATATGTCCGGTAAGCCCGAATGAACGCAGGAAGCGCGCAAATGCATAAGGAGAAGTCCTGTTCATCAGGTATGCGGTTACCATATTGTCGGAGTTTTGCAGTCCCCATTTTATAGTTACCATTTCCCCGATCTTGGCTGTTCTTATTCCTCTTGGCGGATGTTGGCGTCCCATTTCGTCGATCAGGACTTGCTGCTCATATTGCATTTGGTCGCAAGGTGTCACGCCCTCTTGCATAGATAATGCATACAGATATGGTTTTATCGTGGAACCGACCTGACGGCGTCCCATATTTACCATATCATATTGGAAGAAACGGTAGTCGATACCACCCACATACGCTTTTACATAGCCGGTATGTGTATCCATAGCCATGAACCCGGCTCGCATAAATCCTTTATGATAACGGACCGAATCCCATGGAGTCATGATTGTGTCTATTTCTCCTCTCCACGAGAATACCTTCATATCTACCGGTTTCTTAAATTCGGCTAATATTTCTTTATCCGAAGCTCCGGCCTTCTTCATATTCCGGTAGCGGTCGGTTTGCTTCATCGCCCTATAGAGTAACGAATCTACTTGCTTAGATACAGAATAGGAATACGGTGCATAAGAGCGGCCTTTCTTTTCTTTATCGAAGTCCGGTTGCAGTTCTTTGCTCATATGCTCGGTCATTGCTTCCTCTGCATATTGCTGCATGCGGGAGTCTATGGTAGCATATATTTTAAGTCCGTCAGTTGCCAGATTGTAGGTACTGCCATCCGGTTTTTTGTTTTTACTGCACCAGCCATACAAGGGATTTGTCTCCCAGTTAAGCGAATCTATAGTAAACTGTTCCTGTTGCCATGAGGCATAATTGGACCTGTCGGGTTTTTTAGCATTTAGTGTCAGACGCAGATATTCCCTGAAATAAGGGGCTAATCCATCTTTATGATCTACCCGTCTGAAATCCAGTTTGAGAGGAATCAGCTTCAATGAATCATATTGTTGTTGCGTAATGTAATCGTTCTTACGCATTTGGTCCAATACCACATCCCTTCTGCCTTTTGTGCGCTCGGGTTGTCTTTTCGGATTGAAGTAAGACGGGTTTTTACACATGCCGATGAGGGTCGCTGCCTCTTCGATTGTCAGATCTTTCGGCGTTTTGTTAAAATACACCTGTGCTGCCGATTGTATTCCTACAGCATTATTTAGGAAGTCGAACTGGTTGAGATAAAGATTTATAATCTCGTCTTTTGTATAATAACGTTCGAGTTTGGCCGCGATAACCCATTCGATAGGTTTGCGCAAAAACACACGCACCATCCAGTTCTCCGCCGGAGGAGAGTATAGTTGCTTTGCCAACTGTTGTGTAATGGTACTGCCTCCACCACCGCTCGATTGCTGTAGAATAACCGTCTTTACTACGGCACGGGTCAGTGCATAGACATCGATTCCGGAATGCGAATAGAACCGGGCATCTTCGGTGGCAACAAGAGCTTGCACCAGATATGGAGAGAGGTCGCTATAATTAGAATAAATGCGGTTGTTTTTGGCTTGCGAATATGTCCCCAGCAATACGGCGTCGGAAGAATAAATCTGGGAAGCATATTTGTCTATGGGGTTTTCTAATTCTTCCACATCGGGCATGTAACCGACGATGCCTGTGGCGATACAGGTGAACAGGATAATAATCAGCGCAATGATGCAGCCGAAAGCTACCCATAGTTTTTTTACTATTTGTTGAGGCGTGTATTTGCTAAGAAATTTCTTTTTCTTCGATTTTGCTTTCTTATCCATATAAAAGGTCTAAATCTAATCAGTTTGCAAATTTAAGTAAAACGTTTTTAATATTGCAGATAAAAATACTTAAATGGTTATATATAGTAAACAGTCAACAGTCAACAGTATTTCATGCAGAGACGCTAAGGCGCAAAAAGGTAACAAAGGTAACACGGAAAGCAATTAAGAATGAAGAATTAAGAACCAACGGTCAGTGGAGCTAATTTTTTTTCCTCGTAACTCGTAACTGCCCGCAGGGCGAAGTAACTTGTAACTATAAAAAAGGTAACAAAGGTAACAGTTTTTTCAGTAAACAGTAAACGGTAAGCAGTCATTAGTTTACAGCTTGTGACTCGTATCTCGTCTACTTGTATCTCGTGTCTCTTTTACTCGTAACTGCTTTAATCAATACGTCAAAGAGCTATCAGCTAACAGCTAAAGGCTATTGGCTCTTATTATATAGATAAAATTATATGAATAAAATAACGCTTGACTCTTATTACAAAAACCAGAGTCGATGAATTGATTATTACCCCGCAGGCCGGAAAAGTATTATTGGGGAGGAGAGGGAATTGTCAATAGCTGACTATTCTTTGTCAGACAGGATCTACATCGTAGTGGAGGAGAACGGATTTAAACTCCGTATTGGCGAATACAGCTGATTGGTGAAAGAGGATTGTTTCCCTTACTTTCTGTATAGACGCGTTGTTTTCTATCTTCAGCAGAATATTCCGGATATATAACGACTGAATGCGGGATACCGGCGGTTTTCCGGGGCCGAGTATCCGTCCGCCGAACGATTGCCGTAATGCGTGGGCAAATTGGGAAGCAGTATTCTCTGTGAGTTTTTCGTCCCGTCCTCTTACAACGATAGATACCAGTCTGAAAAAAGGAGGATAGCGGAATAACTTCCGTTCTTCTGTCTGTGCCTGATAGAACGATTCGTAGTCGTTGTGCTTTACAAAGTTGATAACAGGATGGGAGGGATGTGCTGTTTGCAGCATGACAAGCCCCTGCTTATTCTTGCGCCCCGCGCGTCCGCTGACCTGAGTAATGAGTTGGAAAGCTTTTTCATAAGCGCGGAAGTCCGGATAATTCAGCAGGTTGTCGGCATTCAGTATCCCAACAATAGACACATTGCCGAAATCCAGTCCTTTCGATACCATTTGCGTGCCAATCAGGATATTTGTCCTGTTATCTTCAAATCGGGAAATAATATGTTCGTAGGACTTTTTTCCCCGTGTCGTATCCAGATCCATACGTGCAACAGCCGCTTCCGGGAAAAGAGTGTTCACTTCCTCTTCGATACGTTCCGTACCATAGCCCAGAAACTCAAGTGTCGGTGTTTTGCATTCCTCGCAGACATCCGGTACCCGGTATGTAGACCCGCAATAGTGACAGACAAGCATACGTTGTCCCTTGTGGTAAGTAAGACTTACATCGCAATGGGAGCAACGTGGTGTCCATGAACAGTTCTTGCACTCAAGCAAAGAAGCGAAGCCGCGCCTGTTCTGGAACAGGATAATCTGTTCTTTCTTTTCCAAGGCTTCCTTTACTTTGTCTATCAGAGGAGGGGAGAGAACCGATTTCATCTGCTTCTTGCGTCTCAGTTCCTTGGTGTTGACAACAGCTATCTGAGGGAGTTCTATATCCTCATGCCTTTTGGTGAGCCTTACCAGGCCATATCTTCCCGAAAGGGCATTGTAATATGTCTCTATGGAAGGGGTGGCGGTACCGAGTAATACTTTGGCACTATACATATTTGCCAATACAATGGCGGCATTGCGGGCATGGTAGCGCGGAGCCGGGTCTTGCTGCTTGTAAGAGCCTTCGTGTTCTTCGTCTACGATGATAAGTCCGAGGTTGGTGAACGGCAGGAAAATGGCAGAACGTGCGCCCAGTATGACCTGCGTTTCACCGTCTTTCAGTAGCCTGTTCCATGTTTCGGCCCGTTCGTTGTCGTTGAACCGGGAATGATAGACGGCTAGCTTATTGCCAAAGACGGTTTTCAGGCGGTTGGTAATCTGCGTTGTCAGGGCTATTTCGGGTAGCAGGTATAATACCTGTTTGCCTTTGCTGATGGCATCCCTGATAAGTCGGATATATATTTCGGTCTTACCGCTGGAGGTTACTCCATACAATAAGGTGGTGTCTTGTTCTTCGAATGACTTTATAATTTCTCCGTAGGCCTGCTGCTGATGGCTGTTCAGTTCGTAGGCGGACTCGATGTTGGTTTCTCCGTAATCGAAGCGGCTGATTTCAATATCATACACTTCAAGTATTTTTTTCTTGACCAACTCGGATAGTACGGCGGGTGATGCGTCGGCATCTTCCAAAAGCTGCTTCTTTGTGACAATCGGGTTATTTTCGTTCAGATGGAGAAATGCGGTCAATAGATGCTGTTGTTTTTTTGCTTTTCCCAACCCGTTGAGTATATCATTGAGTTCATCATCGGTATATGATCTTGTTAGACTTACTGCTGAAAGAGTTTTCGCGGAATAAGCGTTCAGGATGTTTTCATTTATATGTGCCGCTCCTTTATCTGTCAGAGATTTGATGGCAGGAATGGCGTTTGTTAATCCGGCCCGTTTTTCTATTTCGGCAATTGTGGATGCCTTTTCCGGCGACAACAGGTAAAAAACCTTTTGCTCATTAGGAGTCAAAGGTTCTGCCGCTTCAAAGTCCGGATTGAGGAAGACGTGAGTCTCACTCTCCAGTTTCAGGGCTGATGGTAAAGCTGCACGGTAGACATCGCCCAGCGAACACATGTAATAAAACGAAACCCACTCCCAGAATTTCAACTGGAAGGGGGTTACTATAGGGTAGTCCTCCAAAGTGGAGACTATATCTTTGACCGGTGTTTGTTTTTCTTCCGATTCGTATGAGCGGAAAACTATCGCCGTGTAAAATTTCTTCTTTCCGAACTGTACAATTACCCTGCTGCCTTCGTAGACTGTATCGGCCAGTTCCGGCGGAATAATGTATGTGTATAATCCCTGTAAAGGAAGCGGTAATATTACGTCGGCGTATAATGTCATTCGTTAGAATAAGTATGCAAGACTGACTGTCCAGGTTTGTCTGTCTACCTTTTTAAAATCTTTAGCAGCTTCCTGATCGTAGGTGTCAGTGAATTTATAACGGTAGTTCATACCCAGATCGAGATGGCTCAATAAGCTAACACCTGCACCTGCTATAAATCCTGTCTGGAATCCTTTTTGGTCGTATGTCTGATCTTCGATTTTCAGTTCACCACCGCCCACTTTCAGATTACCATATACACCAGCCGAAAAATATATACCTGCAACGCCGAAAATAGAGAATCTTTTCTTCAGGCTGATAGGTACAGTCAGATAACTAAGGTTTGATATATCACCTTGTTTTTCGTTGCTGTCTACATTATAACCTTTGTTGCCATAGGCTAATCCTGTTTCTACGCCAAAACCTGTTAGTGGTACGTTTAGTTCAAGTGTTCCTCCGATTTGGAATCCGACACGGTTTTTTACGTTCAGTATACTAGAGTTTACTTTATGATCTGCAACATCGATTCCTCCTTTTAGTCCATATCTGATTATCTGGGCAGAAGATGGATTGATGCTAGTTATAAATAATAGTAATAACAGGCCTAAAGGCAAAAAATACTTAGTTTTCATAATGAATTTCATTTTTAATTATCTATATACTATAACAAACCGGAATATATATAGTTTTATTGTGGCACAAATATAGGAAAAAGAAAGGGATTTTGATTTCCTCCTTATTTGCGAATAATATGGATATTGAATTAATTTATATCTAGTGATATGTTATATTGGAAGTAAGCGGCAGATTATTCTAAAGCATTTGTGAAAACAATTTTATTTTTTGTGTTGTTCTAACTCTATGTAGAATATATTGCTAACCCTAAAAAACTTTATTATGTCCAACCATGATGAAAACTCAAACGACAACTCCTATTTGGATAAAAGGTTAGGAGCACCGATGAAGAAAATTGACGGACTGAGCAGTGATAAGAAGAGGGCTGAGTCGGAACATCTTCATGCTTTTAGAGAAGATGTAGATAAAGACAAAAATAGCCGGAAAAATAAGGACGAAGAGTAAATTAACGAACTAAATATTATGGATGTATTAAAATATTTCTTTATATCAGTTGGTGTTATATCGATATTGTTGTTTCTTACTTTATTGATTATAGGCGTAAAGGTTGTTTCCGCCATACTTTTATATATTGTTGGCGCAATAGCAGTAATATCGGCGATCGGATTCATTATTTTCTATATTGGAAAATTGACGGGCGAAAATGAATCGAAATAGGTTCACTTTGGCTCAATAATATCACTCAGTCTGGTTGTATCGCATGGCGAAAGCAGTTCTCATTCCATAGAGCCGCTTTTACCTTGGGGGTAGGACGGTTTTGTTGTATTATATAAGTCCGATCTTATCCGGACGAAGAGACTGAAAACTAAATAAAAGTAGTATAAATTACAATGTTTACGCCTCTCATTATTATCATTACCTCTAAAATAAAACCGGCTGACTATCTGTGTGATAATCAGCCGGTTTTTTGGCTTTCCTTGTAGCACAGCCGGGAATCGAACCCGAATCTAAAGTTTAGGAAACTTCTATTCTATCCATTGAACTACTGCGCCGACACATTTGCTATTTGCAAATCAGATGCAAAAATAAGAGATTTTCCGACATATGGCAAATAGATTCTATAATTTCACGTTCTTAAAATGAAAACGTATTGTGTGAAGCCGTAATAATTGGAGATGGATTTAACGATAAAGCTTTATTAACAGGTGTGAATATATGGCAATTGGATACAAAAACGTATCTTTATAGCCAAATATCAAAAAATATCAATAACGAAAGGCTTAAGTCGAAAAAGTGTTAATCAATACATTACATTAATATAACTGACTGTTTTTTGAACTTAACGAAATAGTAAATAGGTCTGCGACCTTAAAATAAAGATAAATGTTTCAAATTAATGATACGATAGTCGCATCGGATATAATAGAAGAGAATTTTTTGTGTGATTTATCGGTATGTAAGGGAGAATGTTGTGTAGAAGGAGATTCCGGTGCGCCTCTTGAAGATGAAGAAGTAAAGATTATCGAAAACCTGTTGCCCCAGGTTTGGGACGACTTATCGCCTGCCGCTCAGGAAGTAATAAAACAACAAGGTGTAGCATATAAAGACACTGATGGCGATATGGTAACTTCCATCGTCAACGGGAAGGACTGCGTATTTACCTATTATGACGAGAAAGGAATTTGTAAATGCGCCATAGAGAAGGCTCATCGTGAAGGACGGGTAGACTTCTACAAACCGATCTCCTGTCATTTATATCCTATCCGTTTAGATAAATACAGAGATTTTACGGCGGTGAATTATCATCGCTGGCGGGTATGTAAGGCAGCCGTTCTGCTTGGCAATAAAGAAGGTCTGAAGATCTATCAGTTTCTGAAAGAGCCTCTTATCCGGCGGTTTGGTGAAGACTGGTATAATGAACTTACTCTGGTTGCGGAAGAATATAAGAAGTCAGTAAGCAGTAAACAGTAAGCAGTAAACAGTGTATAACTCTTAATTATTCATTCTTAATTCTTAATTAATCACAATGCATCCTCTATCTCAATTTAAATATTGTCCGAAGTGCGGTTCGAAGCTTTTCGTAGAAAATAACTTCAAGTCGAAGCGATGCGAAGATTGTGGCTTTATCTATTATTTTAACTCTTGTTCGTCTACTATTGCCATTATAATAAATGATGATAAAGAATTACTCGTGGCTACAAGGGCGCATGAGCCGGTAAAAGGTACGTTGGATTTGCCGGGCGGTTTTGTGGACATGGAGGAAACAGGGGAAGAGGCTGTGGCGCGTGAAGTAAAGGAAGAGACGGGGCTTGATGCGGACACTGTAAGTTACCTGTTTTCCATACCCAATAAATATGTATATTCGGGTTTCGAGGTGCAGACTTTAGACTTGGTATATAGATGCTTTGTGAAGAATACGGAAAATCTGAAAGCCGAGGACGATGTAGCTAAACTCGAATTTATAAAGATATCGGAATTGAACCCCGAATTGTTTGGGTTGTTATCAGTAAAGGAAGTAATAAAGGAAATACAAAAAATGAATATATGAAAAAACTACTAGTAGCTTTAGGTCTTGCATTAAGTATGCAATTTGCTTATGCGCAGAAATCCGTATATACGGAGTTGCCCGGCAGGCTCTTTACTCAGGGTAAAGAGATGTTTCTGGATAATAATTATGTAGGTTGTATTAATTCATTGGAGGAGTTCATGAAGCAATCGAAAGATGCCAAACTTCTGCCTGAGGCCGAGTATATGATTGTCAGCTCCATGTACTATCAGGGAAAAGCCGGAGACGCAACACTATTGAAAGATTATCTTGAAAAATATCCGGAGACATACCATCGTAATCAGATATGCTTCTTTATCGGGTCTACTCACTTCGCGGAAAAAGACTGGCAAAAAGCCTTGTACTGGCTTTCGCAGGCAGACATGGATTACCTGGATGTAAAAGAACAGGAAGACTATAGTTACAGGACAGCTTATGCCAACTTACAGGCCGGGAACAGGAATGAGGCAAAACGTCTTTTCGGATTGCTTACCCGTAACAGTAGTAAGTATGTTGAGCCTGCATCCTATTATCTGGCATATGCTAATTTTCAGGATGGAGAATACGAGCAGGCTATCCCGATTTTCCGTAAATTGAAAAACAAGGGAGAATATAAAGAAAGCGCTACTTTCTTTTTGGTTCAGACTTCATATTTGCAAGGCAATCTGAGCGAAACCATTGCCGAAGGACGTGATTATATCGCGACTTATCCGGGTAGTACGAATACTGCGGAAGTATATCGTCTGTTGGGAAACAGTTATTACCGTCAGGGAGATGCCCGGAACTCGATAGCAAGTTATGAGAAATATCTGGAAAGTGCGACTTCTACCTTCCGGGATGATATGTATCAACTGGCAGAAGCCTATTATCAGACAAGCGCTCATGGCAATGCCATAAATGCGTTGAAACGGGATGTGGCTTCGACGGATGACTTACTCGGACAAGCAGGTTATATGCTCTTGGGACAATCATACCTGAAAGTAAATGATACGCCGAATGCTATTATGGCGTTCGATGCTGCTGCACGTACCCGGTTTGATAAAACAATAAGTGAAGAAGCCTTATATAATTATGTAATGTTGATGAATCGTGGAGGAGGCTCGGCTTTCGGACAGGCTATAACAGCTTCTCAACGCTTTCTTACGGAATATCCGTCATCGAAATATACAGATGAGGTGAACGAAGCATTGGCAAGCACGTTATTATCCACAAAGAATTACAATACGGCGCTTTCTGCCATCAATAGCATACAAACTCCGGGCAGGCAGATTCTGGATGCAAAACAATTGATTCTTTTCCAATTGGGTGTGCAGGAATCTATTGACGGACAATATGATGCCGCCGAGCGCGACCTGAACGCTGCGATCAATATGGGTAATTATAATGCAGAGGCACGAAACGAAGCTTACTTCTGGCGTGGTGATCTGGCTTACCGTAAAGGTAATTATCCGGCTGCTGCCCGCGATTATTCTTCTTATATTGCTCTGGCATCCACAAACCAACAGAACTATCCTCTTGCTTTGTATAATCTGGCATATACTGATTTTCAGCAAAAGAATTACAGTAAGGCATTGACTAATTTCAAGAAATATATATCCGCGGAAACCAACCGCCAGTCGCCGAACTATCCGGATGCTTTGAACCGTATAGGAGACTGTTACTTGTATAACCGTAACTTCCCGGATGCCGAAAGCTATTATTCGCAGGCAGTCAATGTAAATCCGGCAAATGCGGATTATTCCGAATTCCAGAAGGCATTCGTGCTTGGTTTGCAGCGAAATTATAACGGAAAGGTATCAGCACTGAATAGTATGATGGCAAAATATCCTGACTCTCAATATTACGATAATGCTTTATTTGAGAAAAGCCGTGCATTGGTTATGCTGAATAAAGAACCGGAAGCAATCTCCGTGCTTGAAAAGCTACTGAAAGAATATCCTAAATCAAATCTGGCACAAAAGGCAGGTGTGCAATTAGGACAGTTGTATTTCAATACAAATAATCCGCAGAAGTCAATTGCCGCCTATAAAGAAGTGGTAAATAATTATCCTAATTCGGAAGAGGCCCGCACAGCTATAGAAAGTATGGAAGGCGTATATAAAGATATAAACGATATAAGTTCTTACGCTTCTTATGTAAACTCTCTGGGTAAAGGCACTATCCTATCGGCCAGCCGTCAGGATTCACTAACCTATCTTGCCGCGGAAAATGTATATATGAAAGGACGTAAAGACGAGTCTAAGACTGCATTGAACAAATATCTCCAGACATATCCTAATGGAGTGTTTTCGAGTGATGCGCATTTCTATCTGGGAAGTATGGCATTCGAAGCTAAAGACTTTACTTCGGCATTAGGCCATTTTAAAGAAGTGATAAACAGTAATAATCCGAAATATATCGATGATGCGTTGATATATACTTCGGGGATCGAGTTTGACAGAAAAAATTACGAAGCGGCATATGGCGCATACGAACACCTGAACATGGTGGCCTCGAAGAGTGAAAATAAAGATGTTGCCCAACTGGGTATGTTGCGCTGTGCCTACCTCATGAAGAAAGATAAAGATGTTGTTGCTGCTGCCGATAAGTTGTTACAGAATAAAGCGTCCGGAAATGTAGCTAACGAAGCCCGCTTCTACAGAGGTCAGTCGTTGAAGAATCTGGGGCAGTCCGAAAAGGCTATTACGGATTTACAGGAAGTGGCAAAAGATACACGTAGCGCATTTGGCGCAGAATCTCAATATCTGTTAGCCGATATATACTATCAGGCCAAATCGTACGACAAAGCCGAAAAGCAGATACAGTCTTTTATGAAAGAGGGTACCCCGCACGAATACTGGATGGCCCGTGCTATTGTAGTATTGTCGGATGTATATGCGGCTAAAGGCGATAAATTTCAGGCTCGTCAGTATCTCGAAAGTTTGCAGGCAAACTATAAGGGACAGGAGACTGATTTGACAGAAATGATTTCATCACGTCTGGCAGCTTTGAAATAATAAGAATATGTACAAAATTGAAAAACGAAGAACAATGAAAACATTATATAAATCTGTTTTTGTCATAGCATTAGGTATTGTAAGCCTGACCGCAACAGCCCAAAAAGATTCGACTCTGATCCGTCAGGTGTTACTTGAGCGAGATTATAATCCTACATTACAGGATGCATCGAAGGTAAATACACAGCCTTCTATATATTCACCTGTAATAAAAGCAAAAGAACTGAAGTTTGTGAGCACAGTGCCGCAGATAACTCTGACTAATAATAAATTGGGCAGTGCGGCACCCAGCGATATAAACACAGGAGTGGATTTTAGTAAGAAACGTGGTTATCTGGTATTGGGAGCCGGGAATAATTCGAATCTGGAAGGAGCATTCGGATACAGGCTCGTCAATGGAGATAGAGATCGTTTAGATGTATTCGCTACCCATAGTTCAACCAGTGCGAATGTAGACTATATAAATGCTGACCCGTATACGATGGATGAAGCGAAAGCAAAATATTCGGCAAGTAAAGTAAACCTGAAGTATCAGCATATGTTCGATCCTTCGGTATTGTGGTTCGATGCTTCATTTTATAATACTTCATATAATTACTATGGCAATCCGTTTATACCTAGTATATCATCCGTAGCCTATCCATTTGATTTGGATTCACGCCAGAATGTAGATGTATTTAGTATAGGAGCCGGACTTAAATCCAGTGATAGGAATCAGGGGATATTGAAATATAAGGGAGGAGTGCGTTATCAGAATTTTAAAAGTAAGTATGGCATCTATACGAATGAAGACGGACCTAAGGGTGGTCAGCTGGATTTAGATGCGGACTTTTATACAGAATTCGGCTCTGACCGGAGTATCGGAGTAAAAGGGTTTATTATGAATCAATCGTTCAGCGGTAAGAGTGAAACTTTAGAGAATGCTTTTCACGGCTTTACCAATATCACGGCCACTCCTTACATCAAATTCCAAGGAGGTAACTGGGATGCTGATCTGGGGGTAAATGTGAGTGGAATGCTAGATACGAAGACAAAATTTATGGCAAGTCCGAATGTAAAGGCGGCTATCCATATTAATGATGTGAATACATTCTACGGAGAGGTCACCGGGGGAGTGAATAACAATACTTACCTTGATATTTTGCAGGAGAACAGGTATGTAAATCCCATTGCACGGGTAGAATATTCGAAGACTTTATTCGATGCGCGTCTGGGCTTTAGATCGGGAGTTGTCAGTGGTTTCGAATTCGATATATTTGCGGGATATAAAAAGACGGATAAAGACCATCTGTATTTGGCCCAATCATTATATGATCCATCATCTAGTACTTATATTCCGGATGCACTCACGTGGGGCAATGTAGGAACGCCTTTATATGCCAATATAGGTACAGGGCATGTGGGAGGATTGCTGAAGACAAAACTCATTCCTTATACCGATTTATCCGCTAAGATTACAGCTTATTTTTACGATGTGAAATATGTAAACGGAAATGTGACATTGATAGATAAAGACCTGTATTCGGAAAAGAAAGCATGGGGACGTCCTACATTTACAGCCGAACTATGCGCTGATATCAAACCGATTGATAAACTGACATTCTCTTTGAACTATTTATATGCCGGTGGTCGTAAAACAGTATATAGCAGCTACATGATACCGGTACAGGAAGTTATAAAAATGAAGGATATTAATGAACTTAATTTCAGAGGTGAATATCAGGTGACAGATTGGTTATCTGTAAATGCCAGAGTAAACAATATTTTGTTTCAGAAATATGAGTTGCAGTATGGTTATGCATTGCAAGGATTTAATGTATTGGGTGGTTTAAGCTTTAAATTTTAATTAGATATACTGCCATCCCGTTGGACAAACATTGATAAGTATGAATAATAAAATAGAAGAGCAGTAAGATTAATCTTACTGCTCTTCTATTTTATTATCTTGAATATCAAAATTCAGCGTTATTCGGTGTCCGTGGGAAAGGAATCACATCACGGATATTAGCCATACCTGTAATAAATAGGATTAGGCGTTCAAATCCCAGCCCGAATCCAGCATGAGGTGCTGTTCCGAATTTGCGGGTTTCCATATACCACCAGATTGGATCTGTGTGCATATTCAATTCCTTAGTACGGTTTACTAGCTTGTCATAATCAGCCTCACGTTCTGATCCTCCGATGATTTCCCCGATCTTAGGAAATAGGACATCCATACCACGTACAGTCTTTCCATCCTCATTCTGCTTCATATAGAACGATTTAATTTCCTTCGGGTAATCTGTCAGGATAACAGGACGCTTGAAATGCTTCTCTACCAGATAACGTTCGTGTTCCGACTGGAGGTCTGCACCCCAATATACCGGGAACTCAAATTTATGTCCGCTCTTTTCCAATATTTCCACACCTTCTGTATAAGTAAGGCGGACGAAATCATTAGCTATAACAAAGTTTAGGCGTTCGATAAGTTCTTTGTCGAACATTTCGTTGAGGAATGCGATATCATCCTTACAATGCTCAAGTGCATAGCGAATCAGATATTTCAGGAAGTCTTCGGCTAAATCCATGTTGTCATGGATGTCGTAGAATGCAACTTCCGGCTCTATCATCCAAAACTCAGCCAAATGGCGGGGTGTATTGGAATTTTCGGCACGAAAGGTAGGACCAAATGTATAAATAGCGCCCAGAGCCATCGCTCCAAGTTCACCTTCAAGTTGTCCGGATACAGTCAGGTTTGTCTGGCCACCGAAGAAATCTTCGGAATAGTCTACCTGTCCGCCTTCTGTACGGGGAATATTATTGAAGTCCAGGGTCGTCACCTGAAACATTGATCCTGCGCCTTCAGCATCAGAGGCTGTTACTATCGGTGTGTGGAAATAGAAGAATCCCTTGTCGTTGAAATACTTGTGTATAGCATAAGACATATGGTGACGAATACGGAATATTGCACCGAATGTATTAGTGCGTGGGCGCAGATATGCTATCTCACGTAAAAACTCAAGAGAATGTCCTTTTTTTTGCAAAGGATATGTTTCAGGGTCAGCTGTCCCGTACACTTCAATTGTGTCGGCTTGTATTTCTGCGCTTTGTCCCTTTCCTTGCGATTCTACCAATGTACCTGTGACATGGATACAGGCGCCGGTTGTGATAGGTTTGAAAAAGTCATCACCAAACTTCTGTACATCGGCTACAATCTGCAGATTATGGATTGTCGATCCATCGTTAAGGTGGATAAAGTTTACATATTTATTACCACGGATGGTACGTACCCAACCTTTTACATCAACTACAGACCCAAATTGAGGGTCTTTAAACAAATCTACAATCTTTGTTCTGCGAATACTCTCCATTTTTATACAAGTTACTAGCTACGAGTCATAAATTATGATACGGAATCCTTGATAATGTATTCCATTCATAATTTATGACTCATAATTTATAATTTATTCAAATGCTCCCATACGAAGCATGTTCACTTCTTTTTCTGACAGGTAACGCCATTTTCCACGAAGTACGTTCTTTTTAGTCAGACCGGCGAAATATACACGGTCCAGTTTCATTACCTGATAACCAAGCTTTTCAAATATACGACGTACAATGCGGTTACGTCCCGAGTGTATTTCGATACCTACGACGTTCAGTACATCTTCAGCCTGATATGCGATTGAATCGGCATGTATTTCACCATCATCAAGTTCTACGCCATCGGCAATGGCTTGCATATCTTCGATAGCTACATCGCGGTCAAGTGTCACCTGATATATTTTTTTCTTCTTAAATTTCGGATGCATCAACTTAGATGCCAAGTCTCCGTCATTAGTAAGCAAAAGCACACCTGTTGTATTTCTATCCAGACGGCCAACCGGATAGATTCGTTCAGGACAGGCATTTTTTACCAAATCCATAACTGTCAAACGGTTTTGAGGATCATCTGATGTTGTTACACAATTTTTCGGTTTGTTCAGAAGAACATATACCTTACTTTCGAGACGTACGGGTTTATCCTGGAACGTTACCAAGTCTCCGCGGGTAACTTTGGCTCCCAGTTGGTCCACAACTTCACCGTTTACCTTGACTACACCTGATGTAATATAAGCGTCGGCTTCGCGACGGGAGCAAACCCCGGCGTTAGCCAGATATTTATTTAATCGTAGTGGTGTATTCGGATCGATATTTTCTTTGTACTTAACCGGTTTTACCAGTTTCTTTACGCCGTCGAAAGAAGAACCGTAACCTCCGCCAGCTCCACCTCTGTTGTCGCGATTTCCAGCCGGACGACGGTCATAGCCACCTCCAGCTCTGTTATCACGGTTGCCGTATGATGAACGGTTGTCTCCTCCGCCCGAATATCCACTTCTGTTATTGGAGTAGCCTCCGCCTCCGCTTCTGTTTCCAGAATAGTTTCCACCACCCCTGTTATCGGAATATCCGCCTCTGTCTCCGGACTGGCGGTTTTGATTTCCATACGAACTATTTCCATATGAACGGCGTTCTCCACCTTCATTCCTATCATAAGAAGGCCTGGATGGTCTTTCTGAGTTATAAGAGCTACCCTGGCGATCTTGTCTGTCGCCATCGGTTTTATAAGGATTCCGATCCCTGGAGTCGCGGTCTGTATTCACATCATAGGCTTGTTTGCGAAGATCACCTACACGCGCACGTTTCTTTTTCACAGGTTCTGACCCGTTTGCTTTGTTTTCTGATGATGAGTAGCCCTCCCGGCTTTCTCTATCATTTCCATTGTCTGTCACCATTTTTTCCTTTTTGTTTAAATAATATACAAATACATCTTTTATAACCTCACGGTTAAGTTCATTTTATACACCAGTGTAAGAATGCGGTGTAATTTTTCTCAGTTCATTTTTCACGGTTTCACTTACATTCAGCCCGTCAATAAATTCGGCGATTGATTCGGCCGTAATTGTACTGTTGGTTCTGGTAAGAGCCTTCAGTGCTTCGTAAGGTTTTGGATATCCCTCACGACGTAATATTGTTTGAATTCCTTCAGCTACAACAGCCCAGCAGTTTTCCAAATCGTTATATAAAGCATCTTTATTTAGTAACAATTTATCCAAACCTTTCTGTGTACTCTGTATAGCTATTATAATATGTCCCATAGGCACACCTACATTTCGCAAGACTGTAGAATCAGTCAGGTCGCGTTGCAGGCGGGATACGGGTAACTTAGAAGACAAATGCTCTAATATGGCATTTGCAATTCCCAGATTTCCTTCTGCATTTTCAAAATCTATCGGGTTTACCTTATGCGGCATAGCCGATGAGCCTATTTCTCCTTCTTTGATTTTTTGTTTGAAATATTCCATCGAGATATACTGCCAGAAATCTCTGTTTAAGTCGATCATTATAGTATCAATTCGTTTCAGAGCATCGAAGATTGCAGCCAGATTGTCATAGTTGGATATTTGTGTTGTCCATTCCTCTCTGACAAGCCCCAGTTTTTCTGATACGAATTTATTTCCGAACGCTTTCCAGTCATATGACGGGTAAGCTACATTATGTGCATTGTAATTCCCTGTTGCTCCACCGAATTTAGCAGATAAAGGAATGCTTTTTAGTAGTTGCAGCTGGCCTTCAAGCCTGCTCACAAATACCATTATTTCTTTGCCCAGACGGGTAGGAGAGGCAGGTTGTCCATGCGTTTTTGCCAGCATGGCTATGTTGGCCCATTCGTTCGCCTGATTTTTTAGTTTAGCGATAAGTTCCTCAAGCATCGGATAGTAAACATCATTCAATGCATCCTTTATCGAAAGAGGAATAGAGGTATTGTTTATATCCTGAGATGTGAGGCCAAAATGTATAAATTCTTTGTATTCCTGTAAGCCTAATTTATCAAATTCTTCTTTGATGAAATATTCGACAGCTTTTACATCATGATTGGTTATTTTCTCAGTATCCTTGATACGTGTCGCATCACTTTCTGAAAAACCGGTTACGATATCTTTCAGTTTTCCAAAAACAGCCTTATCTATATTTTTCAATTGAGGGAGAGGTAATTCACATAGTGCGATAAAATACTCTATCTCTACTAATACACGATATTTAATCAATGCATATTCTGAAAAATAATTAGCTAGTTCTTCTGTTTTATTACGATAACGTCCATCTATCGGCGAAATGGAAGTTAGGGGTGTTAATGTCATTACGTTGCTAGAAATTTTGTGTTTTTAATCAACTTAGAAATTTATTTTCGATATCACTATTTACTTATAATTGTTATACAAATATATAACAAATATATATGTGTGAGTGTTTTTACAAAAGGAAAATATTCATTTTTTCATCTTTTTTAATTAGTTTCTGATTCATCATGAAAAACCGTTGTTAAAAATCAGTATATTTATTCATTTCTTCCGCTAAATCAGAGGTATAAAAGTATTCCACATCGGCTTTTCTCAGAAAACCGGATTCCCGGTTTATACCCTTTAATAGTTGTTCAGAGTTTCCACTATCCGGTACAACTCGTCATCAGTCAACGATACATATAGAGGGAGGCTCAATACTTCATCTTGCAGCTGTTCTGCTGCAGGCAAATTTAATTCTTCCCATCCGTAGTATGCAGGCTGTTTATGTATTGCTATGGGATAATGTATCTGTGTCTGGATACCTTTCTCGCTTAAATATAGCTGAAGCCGTTCCCGATTGTTTGTCCGGATTATATATAAATGAAAAACGTGGCTTAGGCTATCTTTATTGTCTGGCAATAGAATATTTACATTCTTAATATTTGCATAATAATAGGCTGCAATTTCTTTCCGCCTTTGATTATCTCTGTCCAGATGTTTTAGCTTGACTGACAATACTGCAGCCTGTATCTCATCGAGGCGGGAATTTAGCCCCTTGCATTCATGTATATATTTCCTGTCGGAGCCATAATTGGATAGGCTACGGACAATTCTGGCTAATTCTTCGTCGTCAGTTGTCACAGCTCCTGCATCACCCAAAGCACCAAGATTCTTCACCGGATAAAAACTGAATGCTGCTGCGTCGGAAAGGTTTCCGGCCTTTTTGCCATTGTATACCGCTCCGTGTGCTTGTGCTGCGTCTTCTATCAGTTTCAGGTTGTGCTGTATTGCTATTTGTTTCAGTTCATCCATTGCTGCAATTTGCCCGTATAAGTGGACGGCTATAATTGCTTTTGTCCTGGATGTAATCTTTTCTATTACAGATTCAGGAGAAATATTATAAGTTGTAATGTCACAATCGGCAAAAACCGGTATAAGCCCGCACTGAGATACGGCCAGAGCCGTTGCAATGAACGTATTGGCAGGGAGGATTACTTCATCCCCTTCCCGCATCACACCTTGTTCCAGAAAAGCCATTAGTATCAGGCGGATAGCATCAAGTCCATTGCCTACACCTATACAGTGCTTCACTCCGCAATAAGTGGCATATTCTTGCTCAAAACAAGCCTTTTCCTCACCCAGAATATACCAGCCTGAGTCTGTGACGCGCGACACTGCTTCTTTTATTTCGGATGCGTAGCGCTCGTTTTCCCGTTTTAGGTTGAGAAAAGGAATTTCCATATTTATTAATAGTCCCCTAACCCCCTAGGGGGAATTAAGTTACCTCAATCAGGGGCTTTAAAAGGTAACAAAGGTAACACATATCAGTGAACAGTTAACAGTAATCAGTTAACAATGATATACTTCGTTTCTCTTATTACTTACTACTTTAAAAAAGGTAACAAAAGTAACACTTTTTTCACTCTTCTACGTTGTTACTTTTTGTCTATTCTACTTATCTTTTACTCTCTCTGTAAGTCCCCCTTGGGGGATTTAGGGGGCTAAAACCCCAACATTACCTTAGCGTTTTGTATTGCCGCATCCGTTATGGTAGAACCGCTCAACATCCGCGCTATTTCTTCCAGCCTTTCCGTATTATCCAGCCTGGCGATATGGGTAGAGGTATATAGTTCGTTGTCCGATTTATATACTTTATAATGTGTTTTACCTTTCGCAGCTATCTGTGGCAGGTGGCTGATAGCGATTACCTGCATGTTTTTTCCGAAGTCGAGCATAATCTGTCCCATTTTGTCGGCTATTTCGCCTGACACGCCTGTGTCTATTTCGTCGAATATGATAGTCGGCAGGGCTGTTGCTCCTGCAATCATAGACTTGAGACAAAGCATAAGGCGGGAAATTTCACCACCCGAAGCCACATCGGCAACAGGTTGCAATGGCGCATTTTTGTTCGCAGAGAACAGAAACAGTATTTTGTCGGTTCCGTATATGTTAGGATGTTCTTCGACTGTGATCTCACATTTGAAACGGATATTCGGCATACCCAGATTTGAAACCTTTTCTACCAGTCCTTTTTCCAGTTCTGCTGTAATTGCATTACGTTGGTCGCTCAGTTTTTTTGCCAGAGTGAGCATCTTTTCATATTTTTCAGAAACTTCCTTTTCCAAAATTTCAATCTGTTGGTCAGAGGATTCTATTTTCTCCAGTTTCTGCGCCAGTTCATCATACAATTCCAGTAAGCCCGATACCAGAGACACATGATGCTTTTTTTGCAATGAATAAATCAAATCGAGCCGAGATTCGATGTAAGCCAGTCGTTCCGGATTGAATTCTACATCATTGGCAGACCGTTCCAGTTCGGAAGACAGGTCTTTGAGGTCTAAATAAGCGGTTTCCAAGCGTTGGGAAATTTCTTCCGATTTCGGATATACCTTAGTCAGCGAATGAGATGTGTTCAGGCTTTCTTTCAAAGTTGCAACAATGCCTCTTTCATCCTCTGATAATAATGTATGTATCTTATACAGGCCCGATTTTATATCCTCGGCATGGTTTAGTGTTTCCTGTTCGGCTTCCAGTTCTTCCTGCTCTCCTTCGGTGAGGGCGGCTTCTTGTAGCGACTGATACTGGAAGCGGAGATAATCTTCTTCTTCTTTGCTCTTTCTTACAGCATCACGTAGTTCTGCCAAAGCCTTTTCTGTCTGTTTATATTGATGAAAAGCCTGCTGGTATTCTTTCAATAAGGTCTTGTTACCGGCTAATGCGTCTACTACCTGCATCTGGAAGCGGCTGTCTGATAATAACAGGTTCTGATGCTGCGAATGTATGTCTATCAGCTGGCTGCCCAGTTCTTTCAGGTCGTTCAGCCCTACGGGTGAATCATTTATAAAAGCGCGTGATTTTCCTGTGGAAAGTATTTCCCGGCGCAGTATATAACTGTGCGGGTCGTATTCAACGCCTTTCTCTTCACAAAAGTCTTTAAGATCATAGGCCGATACATCGAAAGCTCCTTCGATAATACATTTACTTTCGCCTTGTTTAATGGCTTTTATGTCGGCTCTTTGCCCGAGTATAAGCGATAAGGCTCCCAGTATGATTGATTTTCCTGCACCCGTCTCTCCCGTAATGACAGAGAAGCCTGGCTCGAAATCTATCTCGAGACTGTCAATCAGTGCATAATTTTTAATATAAAGCGATTTTAGCATAGCTAAAGATAAGTAAAAGATAGTATTTAGGATATATTATTTCAATCTAACTGCTTATTGTATTAAATCTTAAGAAAGTGATAAATAGGTTTGAGACCTTAGTTCTCACTTTTCAAACCTCACATTTAAAACCACAATCTCGGATATAGTGCCTATACGGAACTGAGGTCCTGCAAGGCCGAGCCCGGACGATACATAGATATGCGTATTGTCTTTTTTCTTATATCCGTATGGTATCTCGTACATCGACCTGTATTTCAGATGTTCGGGTATAATGCCGGTGTTATATATCGCTGAGGATATGGACATAATCGTATTTACAGGAAAGAACTGCCCGTTGTGCGTATGCCCGAATACAGCTATGTCTGCTCCGGCATCGGATTCTTCATACAGGCGGTGCGGTTCATGGTTCATTACAATGATTGGCAGATCTTTGTTTACGCCCTGCATGAGTTCGGGTAATTCTTTTCTGGTTGTGCACTTGTCGTCTTCACGGCCGACCAGATAGAACGAATCGGCGATCAATATTGTTGTATCCCGTAAGACTGTAAGTCCTGCGTATTTACTCAGCCAAAGTATTTTTTCATCTTTTTCCTCACCCAAGTCGATATATTCATGGTTCCCCGTTGAGGCATAAACGCCATATGGGGCTTTCAGACGCAGAAACTCGGTTTCCATCCGTTGTTCGTACAGTGATTTTACGTCATAGTCGATGATATCGCCTACCAGCAGGATAATGTCCGGTTTCTGCTCCATAATCTTATCCACATACATGGATACGATATTTTTATCAATGAGATATCCGGCATGTATATCTGTGGCAACTACAATACGAAGGTCTTTTACATTCGGCGAATGTTTGTCAACAGTCAGGTTCATCTCTGTTACGACCGGATTGTGGAAGCGATAACTGCCATAACCCATCACACTGCAAACTAATAGGAGAGAGGCACAGAAGTAAATCAACCGGGGCCTTTTTGCTTTCAGGTCTATCGCGAATATTTTTTTCCTGCCATTGATATATTTTACCAAATCGTATAATAACAGCAAAATAGTCATATATATGGTGAAAAGCATCCATGTAGTCCCTATCCATGCAAAACTGTGCAAGGCATCGAAAGGTAACAAACCTGTCCCGGAGGTAAAGAATCCCATGAAATAAATTGCCAGTTCGGCAATATAGATGGATGCGTAAGGAATTTTTATATATTTCTTATCGGGCAATCCCTGCCAGCCACGCCAATATATATAGGCGCTGAGAAAGATCTGTACAATTATTGCATTAAAAAATACTCTCATTCCATTGTCTTTAAATCTATAACTACATATTCGGATTGTGTGCCGATGCGGAATTTACCGCCCCAGATACCGATACCCGAGCTGACATATATATTGGCATTCCCTTTTTTTACAAAGCCATGGTCTTTTTCGTATATCGCATTGGTGATTGCCGAAATAGGCCATACTTGTCCCTGATGGGTATGCCCTGATATTTGCAAATCGATGCCATATGCTTCAGTTTCTTCGAGATTATAAGGCTGATGGTCGAGCAGGATAAGCGGCTTTGACTTGTCGAGGCTGTCCACTAATGCATTCAATGGTTTACGCCATTTGTTTGACCTGTCGTCGCGTCCGATGACGTAAAAGCTGTTATTAACCAATTCTGCTGTATCGCGTAGCAGATGGATACCTGCTTTCTCATAAAAGTCGAGACTGTTTTTGAGTCCGCTGATAAATTCATGATTTCCCAGGCATGCATAAATTCCCAGAGGAGCTTTTATTTTATGAAAACTTTCTGCAAAGTTGCCTTCATTCAATGGACGCACGCTATTATCTATAATATCTCCGGCAATGAGTACAATGTCAGGGTTCTCAGCATTTATCGTATTTACCCATCCCTCGAATTCCTTTTTGCCTATACCGTAACCCAGATGCAGGTCGCTAATGGCTACTATTCGCAAGGGTTTAACAGATGTAGAATCTCCTAGAGTTTTATATATCTGTACAGGCAGTTCAACACGGACTTTCCATTGATATTTCAGGTATCCGCAAATCATCAGTAAGGTGATGAAGCCTACCATAAAGCCCAGTCCTACCCAGTTTTCTTTTGTATAACGGGTAATCGCGTCGCTCGGCATAAAATGAAATAATCGGTTGGTAAGACCGAATAAATCCTTTACGACCATTACAATGAGGAAATACAAGAGGATGAAAAACCAGGCGGTACCTATCTTGTATAAAAAAGATGTCATCCATACAGGCAACGCGTCTCCGGCAAGGAAAGATATAAAAAAGGAGGAAACTGCTATCACCCCAAATGAAATGAGGGTAATGCGTCCGATAGTATTCGGGGGCATTGCCATCCATATATGGAGGAAGACGTAGAAATTTGCTAAGAGATATATGATGAAGATTATTATGAGCATGATCGGTTTCATTCAGACTTTATAGAATAGTTTTGAAATGTACAAAGATATATAATCCTGTTTATTGCGAAATATTTATGATAAAAAAAGAGTAGCCGGAAAAGACCACTCTTTTGTAATTTATATACTGTTTCCTTCAATTAATTACGCCTGCCACCCAAGGCTATCATAATATAATAAAGTAACGTAGCCAAAGATCCTATTGCTGCAATAACATATGTATAAGCAGCCCATTTCAAAGCATCTTTAGCCATGTCATGATTGTTTATATTGGTTACGCCGGCTGTATTGAGCCATGCCAAAGCTCTCTGGCTGGCATTGATCTCCACAGGCAATGTGATAAAACTGAATATGGTAGTCAGGGCAAAAAGACCGATGCCTATCCAGATAAGGGTGGGGAATGTCTGTATGAAAATAATTCCCGCAAGAATTATCCATGTCACCCATGATGAAGCGAAACTGACAACAGGTACCAGGGCCGAGCGCATTTTCAACGGGCCATAGGCATGTGCATGCTGTACAGCATGCCCGCATTCGTGGGCGGCTACCGCAGCCGCGGCCACACTGTTACTGGCATAAACACCTTCGCTCAGGTTTACAGTCTTATTGGCAGGGTTATAGTGGTCGGTAAGCATTCCTTGAGTGGAAACTACTTTGACGTCATATATGCCATTATCGTGAAGCATCTTTTCAGCTACATCACGTCCGGTCATCCCGTTGGTCAAAGGGATTTTAGAGTATTTATTAAATTTGCTTTTCAGCATTTGCGAAACAGCAAAACTGGCTATCCCAACCAGTATCAATATAATCCAACCTATATACATATTTATATCTTTTTGTGAATATTCTTAGAGTCTGTTTAAATTTTATAGCTGCTTTTTATATTCTTTTTGAGCACCTTTTTTACTCTTGATTTAGCCCGCTAAATCCACAAGTAAAAATCAAAAAAAACATCTCAAAATAATTATAAAAAAATTCAGCTAAGATCTATTTTAAAGAGCCGTATGGAAAATTTTCGTTAAAATTTAAACAGACTCTTATTATGATATATGAAACAAAAAATGTGCCAATAATGTTTGTTGGCACATTCTATATTCTTAAAAAGGGTTTAATTACCTTATTATAGTCTGTTCCCTGTCAGGTCCTAACGATACTATCTTGATAGGTACTTGCAACTCTTTTTCCAGAAAGGAAATATAATGCTTGAACCCGGCAGGAAATTCATCCTCCTTTTGCATTTTTGTCATATCAGTTTGCCATCCTTTCATATCCACATAGATAGGCTTGATTCTTTCGTCTACTTCGGAAGGGAAATCCGTTACTTTCTCTCCGTTTATTTCGTAGCCGATACACGCTCTGATGGTCTCGAATGTGTCCAGTACATCGCTTTTCATCATTATCAGTTGGGTAACACCATCTATCATAATGGCATAGCGCAAAGCTACCAGGTCTATCCATCCGCAACGGCGCGGACGCCCAGTTACAGAACCGAACTCAAATCCGAATTCGCGGAGCTTATCTCCTGTTGCGTCGAATAATTCGGTCGGGAATGGGCCACTGCCCACACGGGTACAGTATGCCTTGAATATACCGTACACTTCGCCTACCGACTGTGGTGCTATCCCCAGTCCTGTACATGCTCCTGCCGATATGGTATTGGACGATGTCACAAATGGATATGACCCGAAATCTATATCGAGCATTGTTCCCTGCGCACCTTCGGCCAGTATTTTCTTTCCTTGTTTTACAGCGTTGTTGATATAGTGTTCACTATCTATAAATGTAAACTCTTTCAGTTTCGCCACACCTGCAAACCATTCTTTTTCTATTTCAGCCAGCGCACTTATATCGTGTCCATATTGCTGTAATATTCTCAGATGCTTAGATTTAGCAGTATTGTATTTCTCTTCGAAATTGTGAAGTATATCGCCGACACGCAGACCGTTGCGGCTGATTTTATCCGTATATGTAGGTCCGATGCCTTTACCGGTAGTGCCTATTTTGGAATCTCCCTTGGCTGCTTCATAGCAAGCATCCAGCAGGCGGTGGGTTGGTAATATGAGGTGCGCTTTCTTTGAGATAAGAAGGCGCTTTGTTAAGTCATGGCCGGATGATTCCAACGACTCGATTTCTCCTTTGAACAACGCGGGGTCAAGTACAACACCGTTTCCTATGATATTGATTTTGTTTCCCTGGAAAATACCTGAAGGCACAGAGCGAAGGATATATTTCTTTCCTTCGAATTCCAGTGTGTGCCCTGCATTTGGCCCACCCTGAAAACGGGCTACAATCTCATAGTCGGGTGTGAGCACATCCACGATCTTACCTTTTCCTTCGTCGCCCCATTGCAAACCTAGCAATACATCTACTTTCATTTCTTTTTAATACGTGTATTTTTATTTTCTGTTAGTTTATTCTTTTTCTCTTCTGCTTTTTTTGCCCGCATACATTTATTGCATATGCCATATATATACATGCTGTAGTAGCTGATCTTAAATCGTTGCAGCTTTTTTTGTTGAGTGGGAGTAAAGAGATTCCCGTTTTTATGTTCTTTCACTTCGCCGCAACTCAGGCAAATCAGATGGTCATGATTTTCATTTCCATATGCCCGCTCGTACTGAGATACATTAGCTCCAAACTGATGTTTTACAACCAGACCGCAGTCCAACAGCAATTCGATGGTGTTATATAATGTAGCACGACTGACCCTGAAGCTGGATTGCTTCATGGCATTATACAAAGAATCCATGTCAAAATGTCCTTTCGTAGAATAGATATGCTCAAGGATGGCATATCTTTCCGGGGTTTTACGATGTTTGTGCAGACCGAGATAGTCCGTGAACTCGCTTTTGACTTGTTCCTTTACTTTTGAATTATCCATTTATAGAAAAATCTGATATGAACAAAAATACATCTTTTTAATAGAATATCAGGTAGTATGAGGGAGAAAAAGTTATTAACTATTCAGAATTTGTATTTTGTAAGGAAAGAAAATCTTTTGCCCGTTGTATGGACCCGGATATTTGGATTCATTCCAAATAAACGAGAGCCTTGTATAAAATTAAAAAGAGAACTCTCACGAGCTCTCTTTTTAGAAAGGAAATCAAAAAGAATATTATAATAAATATTCAGGTTAGTATGTATTTGCTTATTCATCCAGTGGTTCGTCCACTGTGTATTTGTATTCTATTTTGAATGTTTTTGTTTCTCCACCAAAATCTTTGGATGTTATCTCAAATGTAACTTTGTCACGTCCTGCGATTTTGTAAGGTGTAAGATCGAAGCTTGCATAGCCTTTTACCGGATATCGTGATGGTTCATCCCCGTTTATATTATGCCTGAACTCTAGTTTCACAACATCTTTGTCTACCGATAAATCCGGTTCTGCCGATACCATATTAATCATATGGGGTTCTTTTTCCCCGGTGTTGTATCCGAAATTGATATTCAGGTATCCGCCACCTTCCCAAACAGAATATACTTTGATCGGATCATACCCTATACTGTCTTGTTTTACCTGATCGTCGGGTGCTATATAAATAACGCCTTTGGTCAGTACGTCGTAATAATCGTTCAGCCTGATGTAATGGTCGTAACCATCCTTTGCGTCAGATAAAATAGTATAGTTTATTATTGCCCTGTCGTACTTAGGCTTCAGGTTAAGACCTACGGGAGCAGCAACCCACAATTTGTCACCGTTATCCCGTACGAAGGAATAAGTATTGTCATCTATCTTTTTTACTGTCACTATATCCTCCCAGTAATTACCAAGAGAATACCCATCGTCATCAAGACATGAAGAGAATCCTAATGTTAAGACAGAAGATAGAATCAGTGCTGAAAATAGTTTCATATACTTTCTCATTTTTTTATTTAATAAAATTGGTTGATTAATTCTAATAAAATTGCTCACATATATTAGATGCGCAATTTGTGTGCCATGTTGCATGGAGGTGTCAAAATAAATGTTAAGAATTTCCTTTTGTTATAAGAAAAAGCCGGATTATCTTTTTTGCCTGAAGAATTCTTTTAGTAGAGAAGCGCATTCTTCCTCCAGAATACCGGATATTACAGATGTTTTGTTGTGTAGTATATTTGGGGAGAAAAGGGAGTATCCTTTTTTTTCATCTTTGGCACCAAAGACTATTTTAGGTATTTGTGACCAGAGAAGTCCGCCGGCACACATAGGACAAGGTTCTAACGTGACATACAATGTACAATTTGTAAGATATTTACCCCCTAGAAAATTTGCTGCAGCTGTAATAGCCTGCATTTCAGCATGCGCGGTGACATCATTGAGAGTTTCTGTCAGGTTGTGTGCCCGGGCAATAATTCGTCCCTGACAAACGACAACAGCACCGATAGGTACCTCGTTCTTTTCGAAAGCAATCTGCGCCTCATTCAGAGCTTGTCTCATATAGTGTTCGTCGTTGAGGATAGAAGTCATCGGCGCATTTCATTTTCTCCAAAAAGCGTAGGGTAATCCTGATCCAGATTTTTCAGGACATGGGCGATAAGAGTTTCCCTGCACCAGCGGGAACGGTTGGCAATCTTATACTTTTTTATATAAGAGGAGATAAGTGCATATTCTTCTTCGTTGAGTGAAAAAAGAAGATGTTTTGTTCTGTTGCTATGTGCCCCTTTCTTTTTTAGTTTCATTACCGCAAAAATAAGGACTTATCCCAATATGTGAAAGGATTTTCGGGAGAATATTCTCATTTGGATATGTAGTTTAACTTTACTCTTCAAAATTGATGCGTAACTGGATAGCCTCGCCCCATCCAATTTCGTCTTCATTGTTTTTCAGGCCAAGTCCTATCAATCTTACTTTAGGTGATAAATCCACATTTTGCAGGAGTTCAAAGCCGGCTTTATAGAAGGTATCGTAGTCCGATATAGTTGTAGCAAAAGTTTTACTTCTTGTAATTGTTTTAAAGTCAGCATACTTTATCTTTAAAGTTACTGTCCGTGCTTTAAATCTTTTTTTTTCAATATCGTGAAATGCATCACGGGCAACTTCATCCAGGATTGTAGACAACTCTTCCAGATTGTCAATATCGTGTTCAAAAGTAGTTTCTGAACTTATAGATTTTCTTATACGTTGCGATTCTACCGGGCGGTCGTCTACAGCCCGCGCATTTTGGAAATAAATATGTCCTGCTTTACCGAAGACGGCTACTAATTCATTTTCAGAACGTTGTTTCAGATCCCATCCGTTTTTTATACCTAATTGGTGCATTCGTATGGCAGTGACTTTACCTACTCCGAAGAATTGTTCGATAGCTAATGCATCAACAAACTGTTCGGCGTTTTTGGGCTTGACTACAAATAATCCATTCGGCTTATTCTGGTCTGAAGCTATTTTTGCAAGGAATTTATTGAATGATACTCCGGCAGAAGCTGTTAGCCGGGTGGTTTCTAATATCTTCTGTTTGATTTCCTGTGCTATCTGTGTTGCAGATGGAATATTTTTATGATTCTCTGTCACATCCAGAAAGGCTTCATCGAGAGACAAGGGTTCAACCAGATCGGTGTATTCATGGAATATTTCCATTATCTGCCGGGATACAGACTTATAGACATCGAAACGGGCGGGGACAAATATCAATTGAGGACATTTTCTCAATGCGGTTTTAGAGGCCATCGCCGAACGCACGCCATACCTCCGGGCTTCGTAACTTGCCGCAGCAACAACTCCCCTCGGCCCCGAATATCCTACAGCCAAAGGTTTTCCTCTATACTCTTTATTATCGCGTTGTTCGATTGAAGCATAGAAGGCATCCATGTCGATATGGATTATCTTACGCATGCTTAAAGGTAGAAAGTTTTTCTATTCGAGGGTGATCCGGTTTACCTCAATATCTTTATTTAAGAATATTGTCGCCGCCTCTGAAAATTTTTGAGGGGATTCTGTTGTGAAATACTTTGTTACACCGCCTTTTGTGCATACTTTGTCCATTTCGGGATGGCGATGCAGATAATCTTGCAGACTACGGGCAATATATTCGCCTTGGGGTATGGCTGTTACACCATCCGGCAGGAACGACTTTATTTTATCCAAAAGCAAGGGATAGTGAGTGCACCCAAGTATAAGTGTATCTATTTGCGGGTCTTTGGAAAGGATATTGGAGAGATTCTTTTTGATGAAATAATCCGCGCCTTCATTTTGATATTCTCTGTTTTCAACCAATGGTACCCACATGGGGCACGCTTCACCTGATACTTTAATATCCGGGAAAAGTTTATTGATTTCAATAGGATACGATTCGGATTGTATGGTTCCGGTCGTACCTAAAATGCCAACATGCCTGCTTTTGGTTATGGGTCCTATAATTTCGGCTGTAGGGCGTATAACACCCAATACTCTTCTGTCCGGATCTATATGAGGCAGGTCTTTCTGCTGTATTGTACGCAGAGCCTTTGCTGATGCCGTATTGCATGCCAGTATTACCAGATTGCAACCCATATCGAACAGGCTCAGTACGGCCTGTTTCGTGAACTCATATACAACATCGAAAGAACGTGAGCCGTATGGGGCACGCGAATTATCCCCGAGATAACAATAATCGTATTCAGGCATTAACGATTGTATTTCAGAAAGGATGGTCAATCCTCCGTAGCCTGAATCAAACACGCCGATAGGTCCAGCTTTAAGCATATATAATGATTTAGTAATTCAAAGATAGAAAATAATTAAGAATGAATAATGAATAATTAAGAATCCTTTTGCCCGTCACTTATGACCATTTGGCTATCAGGAAGAGACTGTCCTCCAATAGCTAAGAAAGTTACATACATATCAGTAAACAGTAAACAGTCATCAGTTAACAATTAGAAGCCCTTTATTCTTATTACTCAATACTTACTACTTTGAAAAGGTAACAAAGGTAACATTATTTACAGTCAACAGTTAGCAGTCATCAGTCAACATGGTAAGATGTAAAAACTTTGCGTCTTTGCGTGAAACAAAATAGGGCGCCAGCCAACCCGTACTTTGTAACTGCCCGCAGGGCGCAGTAACTTATAACTGTTAAAAAGTAACAAAGGTAACACTTTTTTTACTTATTACTTTTTACCCTCATTGTAAGTCCCCCTTGGGGGATTTAGGGGGCCATTTCAATACTTCAAAGAGCTATAAGCTAACAGCTAAAGGCTATTGGCTATATACATAGATAAACTTCTTCGAAAATATTAATTCTGTGCATTTGCCCTATTTCTCAATACATTTATATTATCACTCATCCAACCAGTAGGTACAAAAAAAATGCTCCTTTTTATAGAAGCATTTCATTATTATTTTGTATATATGTTTTTATCTTACACCCAACTTTTGCTTTACAAGATCCGTTGCATTCGTAGCATCGGGGGTAACAAAAGCTATCGCCGGATTTGCAAGATCATAGATGCAGACAAAACCCTGTTCTATTCCTACCTGATGGATGGCGTCTTTGACTTTTTTCCGCAGAGGCGCGATTAGCATTTGTTCCTGATTCAGTATGTCATCCTGCGCCACTTTCATAAAGTTGTTTATCTGACGTTCCAGTTCATACAACTCCTGCATACGGCGAAGACGTACATTGTCTGCCATAGAGTTCTGATATGAAATAAAATCGGAATACTTTTTATTATAATCATTCTGCATTACTTGCAACTCGTCTTTGTACTTTTTATTCAAATCATTGATTGTATTTGTTGCAGTTACCTTGTCAGGTATTGCTTCCAGAAGTTCATTTGAGTTTACAAAGGCTATTTGTTGCACAGTCTGGGCAACGGCATTCCCCACAAAGAGGAGTGAAAGGGCAATAATTGATATTAAAATGATTTTTTTCATCACGATAATTGCTGTTTTGTAGTAACACAACTTATATAATCTGACGAAGAAACTGATTAACCTTTAAACCTGTTGATAGTTGTGTGTTTCGGTGGCATGGTTAGTACCACCGACTTTCAAGGCAAGATTGCTTGTCAACAACTATCAATTGGTTTTTCTTAGGTTATTTCATAATGAGTACAAAGATATGTAATATTTTTTAATTACAATGTTTTCTTTACTTCTATTTCTTCAAAAGGTTCAATTACGTCACCTATTTTTATATCATTATAATTATGGATGTTCAGTCCGCACTCATATCCTGCGGCAACTTCCTTCACATCGTCTTTGAAACGTTTCAGAGAACCCAGTTCTCCGGAGTAGATTACAATACCATCACGTATAAGTCGTATTTTGTTGGCTCTCTTAAGTTTACCTTCTTTAACCATACATCCTGCAACTGTTCCGACTTTTGTAATCTTGAACACTTCGCGTACTTCCACATATCCGGTTAATACTTCTTTTATTTCAGGAGAAAGCATACCTTCCATAGCGGATTTGACCTCTTCGATAGCATCGTATATAATAGAATACAAGCGAATTTCAACACCGTCTTTTTCCGCTGCCCTGCGGGCTGCCTGTGACGGACGCACCTGGAATCCGATAATAATAGCGTCGGAGGCAGCAGCCAATACAATATCCGATTCGGATATCTGACCAACGGCTTTATGGATCACATTTACCTGTATTTCTTCAGTCGACAATCTGATAAGGGAATCTGATAGGGCTTCTACCGAACCGTCCACATCACCTTTAACGATTACATTCAACTGCTGGAAGTTTCCGATAGCGATCCGGCGTCCTATATCGTCGAGTGTAAGTATCTTCTGTGTACGGAGACCTTGTTCGCGCTGCAACTGCTCACGTTTTGTTGCAATTTCACGTGCTTCCTGTTCTGTTTCCAATACATGGAATATATCCCCGGCTTGTGGAGCGCCGTTTAGCCCTAAGACCAGAGCCGGAGCAGCCGGAGCAGCTGTATCTATGCTGGCATTACGTTCATTGAACATTGCTTTTACACGGCCGAAGTATGTTCCTGCAAGAACTATATCTCCTTTTTTGAGAGTACCGTTTTCGACAAGTACAGTGGACAGGTATCCCCTACCTTTATCGAGGGAAGATTCTATAACCGAACCTGTCGCTCTTCTGTTAGGATTTGCTTTCAGGTCAAGTAATTCTGCTTCGAGAAGAACTTTTTCCAATAATTCGTCCACCCCTAATCCTTGTTTGGCTGAAATATCCTGAGACTGGTATTTTCCACCCCAGTCTTCTACCAGATAATTCATTCCGGCAAGGGTTTCTTTTATCTTTTCAGGGTTTGCACCCGGTTTATCTATTTTGTTTATCGCAAAAACAATAGGTACACCTGCTGCAGAAGCATGATTGATTGCCTCTACCGTCTGTGGCATGACATTATCGTCGGCAGCTACAATGATAATCGCGATATCCGTAACTTTCGCACCACGGGCACGCATCGCCGTAAAGGCTTCGTGTCCGGGAGTATCCAGGAATGTGATCCGGCGTCCCGATTTCAGTTTAACGTTGTATGCTCCGATATGCTGGGTGATTCCACCTGCTTCGCCGGCGATAACGTTGGTCTGACGGATGGTGTCGAGTAATGAAGTCTTACCGTGGTCTACGTGTCCCATTACTGTGACGATTGGTGCGCGAGGTTCCAAATCTTCAGCATTATCTTCCTCTTCGTTGATGGCTTCAACCACTTCTGCACTTACATATTCTGTTTTAAATCCGAATTCCTCTGCTACGATATTGATGGTTTCAGCATCCAGACGCTGATTGATGGACACCATGATGCCGATACTCATACAGGTAGAAATAACTTTTACCACCGGTACATTCATCATGTTTGCCAAATCATTCGCTGTTACGAATTCTGTGATTTTAAGAGTTTTACTTTCCTGCTCCTGCATTTCCAGTTCTTCCTGGTATTTTTGGGAGAAAGCATCACGCTTTTCTTTTCTGTATTTAGCACCTTTATTTTTTCCACCTTTTCCGGTCAGACGGGCTAATGTTTCTTTTATTTGCTTTTGAACGTCTTCTTCGTTCACAGCCTGCTTAACGATAGGTTTACGCAGATTATGCTTGGTACGGTCGCCGCCACCATGATGCTGGCCACCACCTCCTGCCTGAGGAGGAACACCTTTTTCAATATCTACTTTACCTCGTTTTATACGGTTGCGTTTTTTCTTAGCGGCATCTTCTGCTTCATCGCTACTTGCTTTCCGTTTTTTTGCTTCTTCGTCGGTTTCTTTTTTCAACAGACGAACGGTATTTTCTTTTACCTTTTTCTGATCTTGCTGTTCTTTTTCAAGGCGCTCTTTTTTCTTCTCTGCCTTCGTTTTCTTGGCAGGGCGCGTCTTGTCATTGATTGAGCTAAGGTCAATGGAACCTTTAACCACAATATTCGATTTGATTGTGGTTTTGTTGAGTCTGAAAATATCGTCCTCTTCTTTTTCTTCTTCAACTACCGGCGGTGTTACAACCGGTGTGGAAACTTTCGGCTCTTCTTCTTTTTCTTCTATTATCAGCACAGGTTCTTCTTTTACTTCTTCTTTTTTAACGACAGGTTCCGGTTCCGGCTCAGGTGTAGGTTCGGGGAGAGGCGTTTCTACCTTTGTTTCAGCAACAGGCTCAACGGCGGCTACTTCCGGTTCAGAGACTACTTCTTCTTTTACCTCTGTCTTTTTAGGTCTGTTTAGTGCGTCCAAATCTATTTTATCCACAACTTGTACATGTGGTTTGAAAGATTCGGGAACTTCTGTTACAATTTCTTCAGGTTCTTGTCTTTTAGGAGCAACATCCTCCACTTCTTTAGGAGGCTGAACCTCTCTTTCTCTCTCTTTTTCCCTTTCTTTACGGTTTCGGAGAAGAGCTTCAAGGTCAGCATTATTACCGAATTCTTTCACAAGTAATTCATGTTGTTCACCGTCAACTTTTGCATTGGGATTCGATTCTACATCAAATCCTTTTTTATGCAGGAATTCAACCAGGCTGTTGATTCCTACATTCAAATCTTTGGATATTTTTATTAATCTTATAGACATATTCTCTTTTTAAATCAAAAAATGGACAGTGAACCCGTAAATATTCTTCTTCTTTGCATGAATGGTAAATCTTGCCGGGATGCTCCGAATACAAAAGTATTAAGAAATCAGCGAATAACCAAATCAGGATTTACTTTCATCGTCAAATTCTGCACGCAGAATATCTAATATTTCGTCCACTGTATCTTCTTCAAGGTCTGCTTCTTGTATAAGCTTATCCCTGTCAGCTGCCAGGACATTCTTGGCAGTAACACAGCCGATTTTCTTCAATTGATCGATAACCCATCCGTCAATTTCATCACGGAACTCATCCAGATAGATATCTTCTTCGTCGAAGTCGTCAATATCACGGTATACGTCGATGGTGTAACCTGTGAGCATGCTTGCCAGCTTGATGTTGAACCCTCCTTTTCCGATAGCCAGGGAAACTTCTTCGGGGCGAAGCAGCACTTCTGCACGTTTCTCTTCCTCATTCAGTTTTACAGAAGTTATCTTAGCCGGGCTAAGGGCACGCTGGATGTATAAACTCATGTTAGGCGTATAGTTGATAATATCTATATTTTCGTTACGCAACTCACGAACGATACCATGTATACGCGAACCCTTCATCCCTACGCAGGCTCCAACAGGATCAATGCGGTCGTCATATGATTCCACTGCAACTTTTGCTCTTTCACCGGGTATACGGGCAATGTTCTTTATTGTTATCAATCCGTCGTTTATTTCAGGTACTTCAATCTCAAGCAGTCTTTCAAGGAATACAGGAGATGTACGTGATAAAATAATCTTAGGGTTATTATTTTTATTATCTACTCTTTCTACCACCGCGCGTACATGTTCGCCTTTGCGGAAGAAATCGCTTGGTATCTGCTCTGTCTTGGGTAAAAGGAGTTCTTCTTTTTCATCATCGAGAAGTAATATCTCTTTTTTCCATATCTGATATACTTCACCGGATACAATTTCCCCGATTTTTTCTTTATAACGGTTATAAAGCCCCTCTTTCTGAAGTTCCAGTATCTTCGAAGTCAGGGTCTGGCGCAGGTTCAGGATAGCACGGCGGCCAAAGTCTTCGAAGAAAACTTCGTCGGTTACATCCTCGCCCACTTCAAAATCTTCATCTATTTTTCTTGCAGCCGTAAGTGAAATCTGAGTATTTTCATCTTCAAGCTCATCATCTTCCACAATTGTACGGTTGCGCCATATTTCAAGGTCTCCTTTATCAGGATTGATGATAACATCATAGTTGTCATTCGACCCGAAGAGTTTCGCTATTACATTGCGGAACGAATCTTCGAGAACGCTTATCATTGTCATCCTGTCAATATTTTTCAGTTCTTTAAATTCTGAAAAAGTATCGATCATACTAATAACTTCTTTTTTAGCCATAACAGTTATTTAAATCGTATTAAATATTTTGTATATTTTACTTCGTCATAAGCGAATGAAAGATCTTCTTCCAATGCCACTTTCTTTTTTGCACCTTCCGGCTTTACCATTTTTGTAATGGTGATAACAAATCCGTTGTTGTCGGAAGTTTTAAGTACGCCGGAAAGTTTCTGTCCTGCTTTTGTAAGTACTTCTACTTCGTTACCCTCATTTTTTTTATATTGACGGGGGATTTTGAATGGAGATGTAACACCGGCAGAACCTACTTCCAATTCGAAATCTTCGGCATCTCTGTCTAATTTGGATTCTATGTCACGACTGAGCGCAATACAATCATCAATACCGATACTATCATCGCTGTCTATTTCTACAACAATAATATTGCCGGGCCTGACGGTAACATCAACAAGAAACATCGGTGTCCCCTGTAAAAATATGTCCGTTACATCTTTTATAAAATCTTTATCTATCATTTGCTTTTAAGAACAACAAAGAGGAAGCCACGGCCTCCTCTCCCTCTATTTCGATTACAAAAGTAGTGAAAATAATTTTTTATACCAAATTTTGATAATAAATAAGTTAGCATCTTTACTTTTCTTATCTGGGATGCAATATTTAAGCGCCACTTTGTTTTCTGTTTACTGCTTTTACACCTTTTATCTTAGCTATACGGGAACATAATGTTTGTAAATCGTTCACATCATGTACATAAACAATAATCCGTCCTTCGAATACTCCATCATTAGACTCAATGTTCATTCCTTTGATATTCAATGATCCGGCAGTGATAACCTTGGTTATATCATTTAGCATTCCCATCCTGTCTATACCTGTAACAATAATAGAGGTAAGAAAAGGAAATTGCGTATAACTGCCCCATTCCAGATTTACAATCCTGTCTCCGTGGCTGGCTTTCAGTTTCAGTCCTACCGGACAATGTATGCTGTGAACATCTACCTCATTGTCGTCATTCAGATAACCGAATACTTTGTCTCCTGGTATAGGGTTGCAGCAGGTAGGCATCCTGAAATTTTTATTAAAAGAGTCTTCTTCGAGGATATATGTTTTTTTAGGGTTTATTTGCTCGTATTCTTGCGGCTTTTCGGCTTTATCCTTATCAGCTTTCTTTACAGCGTGAAAAGCCTGTTTCATATATTTGAGCAAAACATTGTCGGAGTTTTGCTTCTTCAATGTCAATAATTTCTCTATTTTCTGGGGAAGGGAAATGTCATTGTTGCCGATAGCGTAGTATAAGTCTTCTTTAGTCTGTTTCTGATAATAGTCCAGCATTTGGTCTATAATCGCAGGTGTCAGTTCAACTGTTGTACCTTCCAGGGTTTTCAGTAAAAGTTCTTCTCCCTGTTTGGCTATTTCTCTTTTATATTTCCTGAGGGCATATTCTATCTTTGTACGGGCTTTGGCTGTTGTTACCAGGCTAAGCCATTCGTATTTTGGGACTTGCGATCTCGATGTCAGGATTTCAACCTGGTCTCCGCTATTTAGTTTTTCGCTGAGAGGAACCAGTTTATGATTGACTTTGGCGCCTATACAATGGTCTCCGATATCTGAATGCAGGTCGTAGGCGAAATCAAGAGCTGTTGCCCCCTGTGCTAAAGTTCTTATTTCTCCTTTTGGAGTGAAAACAAAGATCTCCTGTGAGTACAGGTTTAATTTTATCGTGTCAAGGAAGTCCATTGCATTGGGACTCGGGCTTTCCAATATTTCTTTAATGGTTTTCAGCCATTTGTCCAGCTCCGTATCTTCTTCTATTTTTCCTTCTTTATATTTCCAGTGCGCGGCGAATCCTTTTTCAGCAATATCGTCCATGCGCCGGCTGCGTATCTGTATTTCTATCCATTGCCCGTCAGGACCCATAACGGTGAGGTGGAGTGCCTGATACCCGTTTGCTTTTGGGCGGCTTACCCAATCCCTGATTCTGTCGGGGCGGAGTTTGTAGATGTCCGTTATGACTGAATATATATCCCAACATCGCTTCTTCTCGTCTATACCCGGTTCATTTTCGAAGATGATGCGGACTGCAAAAATATCATATATCTCTTCAAATGGAACGCCTTTTGCCTGCATTTTGTTCCAGATGGAATAAACCGACTTTTCGCGGGCCCTTATCTCGTATTTAAAGCCGAGCTCGTTAAGCTTGTCAACTACAGGTTTGGCAAAATGCTGATAAACATCTGACCTGATCTTATAAGTTGCCTGTAATTTATATTGGATATCTTTATATACCTCGGGGTTTTCCCATTTGAAGCTAAGTTCTTCCAGTTCTGTCTTTATAGCGAACAGGCCCAAACGATGGGCCAGCGGAGCGTATATATACATTGTCTCTCCCGCAATCTTATACTGTTTGGCAGGAGCCATAGAACCTAATGTACGCATATTGTGGAGACGGTCGGCTATTTTGACCAGTATCACACGTATATCATCCGACATAGTGAGCAATAGCTTGCGGAAATTCTCAGCCTGAGCTGAAACATTCTCTCCGAACATACCGCTCGATATTTTAGTGAGTCCATCTACAATCTGTGCTATTTTATCTCCAAACAGCACTTTCATGTCTTCGACCGTGTATTCTGTATCCTCTACTACATCGTGCAGCAATGCCGCGCAGATGGATGTTGATCCTAGTCCGATTTCACCGCAGACAATACGAGCGACAGAAATAGGATGTAATATATATGGTTCCCCGGAACGACGGCGCGCGCCTTTATGCGCCTCCTTTGCGAAAAGGAAAGCTTTTGTTATAATTTCGACTTTGCGCCTATGGTTGGTCTTTAGGTAATCGTCGATAAGAGCATTGAATTCCTGCTCGATTAAAATATCATCCTGAGTATGCGTATCCTCTTTTGCCATAAGTTTTGAGTAAGGAAACAAAAATAGTAAAATCAATTTTAATTAAGAGCTATTCGCATCATAATAAAAATTGATTTAACCATTAGATTATTCTATAATTACTTACATATTCGTTGCTGTAAGTGATTTATTGTCTGTATTGGCTTGGGTCCCGTTATTGGTTTGGGCACTATTATTTTGTTCGGGAAGAAGTATCAGTAGGCGTTGCCCTACCTTAGCCATATTAGAGGATAGCTTGTTCCATGTTATAATGTCTTTTTTTGTGACATTGTAACGGGCAGCTATTTGAGTAATGGTTTCCCCTATTTTTACTTTGTGATAAATTATTTTGGAATCATCAGCATTTTTTCTGTCCGAATCGTCAGAGTCGGTCGTAGATATTCTGACGCGTGGCAGCGTGGATTCGTCACGCACAATTTTCTTTAGATAGCCGTCAATCAAATCTGCAGTGTAGGTTGAATCAATGATTACTGTCGGTAGTTCCGGCTCAGGAAGTTTTACAGCTTCTTGAATTTCTACATATTCTATCTTTTGTATTTTTAGTTGTTTCCCGGCAATTAGTTTATTTGAGCGGTTCCAGCCTTTTAGTTCGGTGACTGATACTCCGTTCTTTTTTGCTATGCCAGCCCATGTATCACCTTTACGTATCTTGTAATAAGTAGTAGTTTCTTTCGGAACGGAAACAGTTCTTGTTAGACCCGATACAGAAACGACCGTAGTATCGGATGATGTATTGTTTGATACCAGTAATTCTTCTGCGGATTGTTCTTCTGCTTTATAAATTTTCAGGCGTCTTCCGACTGTTAATTTGTTTGATGCAAGATTATTCCATTGTTTTATCTGGCTCGATGTAACTCCATACCGGCTGGCCAGACGGGCTAACGTATCTCCTCTTTTTACCCTGTATGTGATTGCGTTACCGGCAGCTCTGTTACCTCCCACAGCATCAACACCTGCTACTTTACGGTGAGTTAGATATTGGTCAGCCTTATATGTGTAGATGTCGTCTTTCTTATCGAGAAATAAAGAAAGCTTATCGATGGGAAGGTTCAAAGAATAATGTTTATAATCCCCCGGTATAATGTCACTCTTGAACTGTGGGTTGAATTGACGTAAGTCATCAACAGAGACGTTCAGGTTGTCTGCAATCTGTTGGAAATGAACATTCTTATCGATCATTAAAGAGTCTATCGAAGCCGGGTTTTTGCATTCGGCAGGACAGATATTATGCTCATCATAATAATTCATTATATATGTAGCTGCGATAAAAGCCGGAACATAGCCCCTTGTTTCCCGTGGCAGATAAGGATAGATGGCCCAGTAATCGGTTTGCCCGCCACTACGGCGAATTGCCTTATTTACATTACCCGGACCACAGTTATAGGCTGCGATTACCAGATTCCAGTCTCCATAGATTCCGTATAAGTCTTTCAGATATCTGGCTGCTGCATCTGTTGATTTTAGCGGGTCGCGGCGTTCGTCTACAAGGCTGTTTATCTCCAGGTCGTACATTTTACCTGTGGGAGCCATGAATTGCCATAGGCCTGTTGCACCTACTCTGGAGCGTGCTATCGGATTGAGGGCTGATTCAATTACCGGAAGATATTTGAGTTCCAGAGGTAGGCCTTCTTTGTCCAATGCTTGTTCGAACAGAGGGAAGTAGTATTTACCCTGCCCCAGCATATAGCTGACCTGATTACGACGGCGGCCTGCATACATTTCTATATAATCGCGCACAACCGGGTTAAAAACCAGTTCCATCTTGGTTGGCAAAGAATATAGTCTGTGTATATAGACAGAATCGTTGAACAATACGGCACTATCGTCATTCGAACGGCAGTCATCACCATATTTTACATTATTACTCCAGTTTTTTAGCAGTTCATCGTAGTTGCGTTCCATGTCTGCCGGATATATTATCGACCTATCGGTAATTGTGTCACGTGCCGACAATTCTTTACGACCGGACTGCCCAAATACGATAAATGTACCGGATAGGAAAAGCCCTGTGATTATTAGTTTTTTCAGCATAAGTGTTCCTTTATGGTATTTGCAGAACTTCACATAAAGTGAGGTTTCTGCAAGTTTAAAAATTTATACTACATTGAAGCCCTACCGAGGCTTTAGAATAAGATGTCGGTGGCCAGAATACTGGTGCAACTCTCATGGAGAGATCCGGTGACATATCAAAATCGTACAATTGCGCATCTACATAAGCATCGATCATGCATAGCGCATACACCCCCACGGCCACAATAATGGCTAAGTCCCTGTTTCTTCTATAGAAATCCTTTTTGCTCTTCAGAGCTGATTGTAGCCTGTCGCGACCATAGTCGTCGACAGTTTGTCCTGGTCTTAAATAATTCGTATAACTGGTGCCGGAACCTGTTACCAAATCCCGGAAAGCCTGATTGTAATCATTATATACCCGCCCATTCCATGTAATGGCATAAGTGAGTCCGAGCGCTCCTCCATATACAATCGGCAGCTTCCAGTACTTACGATTGTAAAATTGTCCTAATCCCGGGAAAATAGCAGAATATATGACTGCTTTTTTCGAATCGGGTTTAAATTCATGTTTACTTATTGTAATTACCGAATCCACTAAAACCACAGCTTTTTCGCTTATTAATGGTTTTATAGTATCGGCAGGTAAACGTTTGCCATCTGAATGAAGCACGGAATCCTGAACTTGAGGTTCTTGTGCATTCAACGGAAGAAGCATCCCTTCTAATATGCACCATAAACAAATAAATAAACCTCTCCTCATATATAATATTACGGAAAATACCTCGTTTTATTTTTTCAATTGGTCAAATATCGAAATTATTCTCTCCAACTCTTCTTCTGTTTTAAACGGAATACTTATTTTGCCTTTACCTTTATCGTTACAGGTAAGCTGTACCTTGGTGGAGAAGAATTTCGATAAGTGAGTTTTTAGTATCTCAAATTCTTCGGGAGTAGCTTTTTTTACTCCTGATTTTTTTACTGTTTCTACTACTTTTTCTTCTTTGAGCAAGTCTTCCAGTTTTTCACCTTTGGCTATTGCCCTTACATATTCCTCTACTTTCCTTACAGATAAACCTTCTTCGAGTATCAGTTCGTAAACTTCCAATTGTGCAGCTGCATCCTCGAGTGTGACCAGAGTACGTGCATGCGCCATATCTATTTTCTTGTCTCTGATACCCATTTGTATCTCAGCCGGTAATTTTAACAGGCGCAGATAATTGGCTATGGTTGTTCTCTTTTTACCAATGCGTTCACTGAGACGTTCCTGAGTGAGATTATATGCCTCGATAAGATTCTGGTAGGCCAGTGCAATTTCTATGGAGTTCAGGTCTTCACGCTGAATGTTCTCTATCAGTGCCATCTCCATTACAGTTTCATCCTCGGCTGTACGGATGTATGCAGGGATAGAACTTAATCCGGCAATTGAAGAGGCTCTATACCGCCGTTCTCCGGCTATGATCTGATATGAATCTTCGTCTATCTTACGCAATGTTATGGGTTGGATAACTCCTATCTGACGAATAGAGACTGCCAGTTCTTGCAATGCTTCTTCATCGAATACACGTCGGGGCTGATCAGGGTTTACCTGTATCTTGGATAACTCTATTTCGTTGATTGAAGAGGAGCCTTCGGTTTTTACTTCATCAATGGTAATAAGGGCGTCTAACCCTCTTCCTAACACCATTTTCTTAGCCATAACAATTTATTAAGTATTTAATCAGGAAAGCAAAGTTAAGAATTTTTCTCAATAAGTTCTTGTGCCAGCTGCATATGATTTACAGAACCTTTCGATGCGGCATCATAAACAAGCACAGGTTGGGCAAAGCTTTGTGATTCGCTAAGCTTCACATTTCGTTGTATTACAGTAGTGAAAACCAGTTCCTGGAAATGGCTTTTCACTTCTTCATATATCTGGTTCGCCAGACGCAAACGGGCATCATACATGGTAAGAAGGAAACCTTCTATTTCGAGGGCCGGGTTCAGTTTATTTTTAATTATTTTTATTGTATTAAGTAATTTGCTTATCCCTTCCAGTGCAAAATATTCACATTGTACAGGTATAATAATCGAATCTGCTGCAGTAAGCGCATTTACGGTTATTAATCCTAATGATGGCGAACAGTCTATCAGAATATAGTCATAATCCGGTTTGAGCGGAACAAGAACTTCCCGCAGTTGTTTTTCCCTGTTTTCCACATTCAGCATTTCCAGTTCTGCCCCTACCAGATTGATATGGGATGGTAATACATAAAGCCGTTCTATCTCTGTGGGTACGATCGCTTCTTCCGGAGTGGCTGTGCCAATCAGGCATTCGTAGATAGTCTTATTCACTTTTTTGATATCAATGCCCAAACCCGAAGAGGCATTGGCTTGCGGATCGGCATCGACTACCAATACTTTTTTTTCGAGTGCAGCCAGTGATGCCGCCAGATTGATTGTAGTTGTTGTTTTTCCTACGCCGCCTTTTTGATTGGCTAATGCGATTATTTTTCCCATAAAAAGCTATTAATATTTTTTGATGACAAATTAAATAATAAAAAACAGGAAGTGGATGTTAAATTTGTGTAACAATGTATATCTTGTTGAAAAGTCTGTCTGATTGTTAATAAATAAGAGCGAATAATCTGCTGCAAGTTTACGAAATTATATTGGAATCCAAACATCTTTATTTTTTAAATGGCCAGTAATTTTTCTACGCTTTTCAGCCATCCCTGATAATCGAATCTCGACACTGCTTCGTCCAGATGCGCACTGTATTTAACGGAGAGTTCCGGATCATCCAATACTGATTTCATCCCCCGGTAAACTCCTTCTGCACTATTGTCGACCAGTATGCCGTATTTACCACCGTCTATAATGTCGCGTGGGCCTCCGCAGTCGGTTGTTATCACCGGAGTCTTTAGTGCCATCGATTCCAGCAGGACGAGGGAGAAACTCTCGCGTTCCGATACACACAAAGACCACTTGCTTTGCAGGATATAAGGGAAAGGATTGTCTATCCTGCCTTTGAGAGTGATTATTCCGTTTATTTCTTTTTCTATAAGTTCTTCCCCCATTGTCCGGTTATCCATCCCATCACCTATTATATAAACATGAAAATTGTATCCCTCTTCTTTGAGGCGTATAACGGCGTTGATAAGTCTGTCTGTCCGTTTTTCGGGAGAGATTCTCGTTATAAGTATAAAGTTGGTTTCACTTTGGGGTAAATCAAAGATTGGTTCTTTTGCCTTTTCTTTTACTTTGGCTAAATCAATTGCGTTATATAGCACGCTGATATCTTGCTTCGGGGTTTTCCCATCATACAAAATGGATAGATAAGTATTTTTTGCGGCATCGGACACACATATTACTTTATCGAAACTGTTATAAGACCGTTCTACGAGTTTTAATTGTTTCTTATTCAGCCATACTGAGATTTTTTCCCTGAAAGACCGGATTTCATATTTTCTTTTATAAACGATGTTGTGTATCCAGAGTATTTTAGGAATACTCATTTTTGCAAAAATACGGGCGAAAAATGTTTCCTTAAAACAAACAATTTCATCATACTCACTTTCGGAAATACCTTTCTGTCTGGCAAACATGCGAGGGAAGAAAATCATTATATTCTCCCATATTTTTTTTTGAAAGTGAGGAAGACCATCCGGATATAAATATTTTATAGAAACAGCCGGTGATACCTTGCGCAACAATACATCCTTATCGGATGGTTCCGGTAAAAGAAGGGTGATTTGCGCTTTAGCCGCCAGATGATTAAGGAGGTCGACCAGCAGTATCTCCGTACCGCCTATTATAAGACTGTCATTGAAAAATAATATACGTTTCATTAGTCTTCCGGATTACTTATTCTAAGAAATTATTTTGGCAACGCTTTCTACCCAGTAGTCTTCACTGTTGAGGCAGGGGATAAAGGTTAATTGCGCCCCTCCTTTATCAATAAAGAGTTCCTTTGCTTTTATATTGATATCGTATAGTGTTTCCAGATTGTCTGCAGCAAATCCCGGCGCTACTACCAGCAGTTTCTTCGCCTTTTCCGCGGCCTGTTCTTCTATGACTTCGTCCAGACTGGGGCCGAGCCATTTTTTGCCCATTGCCGAATGATATACCTGTCTGGTCCTTTTCATTTCCATATCCAGCTCTTTTAATACAAGGCGGACAGTTTCTTTGGTCTGATAAACATAATCGAATTCCTTCCCTTTTTTCCAGCCCTCTTCTACATGGGAGAGAGGCAGGCTATGGAAAGTGAATATCAGTTTGTCGAAATCTTCGGTTATGTATGGCCTGATACTTTTTGCCAGAGATGATATATATGCCGGATGCCGGAAATAAGGCTCTATTACTTTCAGCCGGAAAGGGTATGGCCGTTTGAAAAAGATTTTGCCTACTTCATCAACTACCGTTTTGTAAGAAGATTCTGCATACTGTGGGAATAATGGCAATACAACAACTTCATGTAATCTGTTGTTTTTAGCCATCAGTCTTTCCAGTGCCACTTGTACATCGGGTTGCCCGTATCTCATTGCTACCTCGACAGGCATCTCCGTTAGGGTTTCAAGTTTTTTTGCCAGGGATTTAGCATGATCGAGCAGAGGCGAATCTTCCTTTGTATGATCCCAGATCATCTTATAATGGGCTGTAGAACTGAATTGCCTCAAAGGTATTATAATTCCGTTGACCAGAATAGGACGGAACCAGTCGGGTACAGTCATTACGTATGGATCGGAAAGCATAGCCCTGATAAAGAACTTCACATCCGGTCGTGTACATGTTTTAGGGCTACCTGTGTTTACTAATAATACTCCCTTCATAATTTCCTTAAATACAAATACCACAGATTCCCGTTTGTCTGAAAATATGTGGTATTCCTATTGTTTTATATTTTCAATTGCCTTTAGACATATGTTTCGAGAAGCAATACGTTTCCTTCCGGACTGATTGAAACGCTTTTGGTATCGGCCGGAATGAGGATTGTTTCACCTTGCTTTACAGACAGGTCGTTTCCTTTATCGTCCCTGATGCTGCAAGCTCCTCCCATACAGATATAGGCGACAAACGAGTCGATATCACTGTAATCTCTGGTAATATCTTTAGTTACCTCCAGTAGATTCGTCGTAAAGTATCGGCACGATTCCAACCTTACAGGTTGGTTTTCCGCTCTTGTATATGAGTTTTTATAATTATCGTAAAGTTTAAAATCTATCGCGTCCTTCGCCAGTTCGGTATGAAGTTCGCGCCCGTTGCCGTTCGCGTCTTTACGGTTGTAGTCGTAGATACGGTATGTGATATTCGATGTTTGCTGTATTTCTGCAATAAATGTTCCGGCACCGATAGCATGTACGCGTCCTGCGGGGAGGAAGAATACATCTCCGGCTTTTACATCGTGTTTTGCTAATGAGTCTACAAATGTATTGTCTTCGATGCTCTTAACGTATGATTCCGGAGTCATTTGTTTTTCGAAACCTGAATACAGGAATGCCGATGGCGTAGCGTTTATAACATACCACATTTCCGTTTTGCCGAACGAATCGTGTCTTTTCTTTGCCAGTTCATCGTCGGGATGCACTTGTATGGAAAGATTGTCGCGGGCGTCAATAAACTTGATAAGCAAAGGGAATGTATTGCCGAAAGTCTCGAAATTCTTTTTCCCTACCAACTGAGCTTTGTAAGTGTCTATTATTTCGCTCAGGTCTTTATTCTCCAGTTCACCGTTAGCAACGACAGAAACATTGCCTTTTACACTGGATATTTCCCAACTTTCGCCGATGCCGTCCTGTTCGGGCGTTACTCCTTTAAACTTACATATTTCATCTCCACCCCAGATAATGGATTTAAGGATGGGTTTAAACTTTAATGGATATAAATTCATCTTATTACACGTTATATTAAAATTCTTATACAAAAGTAATCAAACTTTGTCTATTTCGAAGCGTTTCGTTTCTTCTATTGAACAGCGAACGGCCCTGAATGTTTATAAAAGATTAAAATCGCTCTGTGCCGAACAAAAACGGACCGGTAATTTTCATTATCCAGTCCGTTTGTCGTTTATCCGTTAATTTATTTTCTTTAACACAAATGCGGTCCGTGCCGGGATATATAATTTCAGCCAGCCTTTACCATCTTTATGATATAGTTCGTCGGAAACAGTGAAATGCTCGATGGAGTCATCAGTCAGGCCATTGCCTCCGAAAGCGGGCGAATCTGTATCCAATACTACCTTATATTTTCCTTCAGGAGCAAGAAATCCGTAATCGACAAACGATTGGCCCGGGTTAAAGTTGAATACAAATATATAATCTTCGCGCATAAAGGCCAATATCTGATCTTCGTCCTTGTCCCACAACCTGATAACAGGCGTTTTCTGGAATCCTTTAATACCACTAATCAGGGCGAGCATTGCTTTGTCGAAGTCTCCCAGATAATGATATTTGAGGTCGTGATTATCAGCCAGCCACCATTGCCTGCGTGCATATTTATAAGACCAGCCGTTGCCTTCACGTGGGAAGTCTATCCACTCGGGGTGTCCGAATTCATTTCCCATGAAATTGAGATAGCCGCCATTAATAGTCGATGCTGTAACGAGACGGATTATCTTGTGCAGCGCAATACCTCTGTCTGTCTGATACGAGCTGCCGTAATGCTTCGACATATACCAGTATATGTCTGCATCTATTAGCCTGAAAATTATCGTTTTGTCTCCTACCAGGGCCTGGTCATGGCTTTCGGCGTATGAGATTGTCTTTTCGTCTTCCCGCCTGTTGGTCAATTCCCAGAAGATGCCTGTCGGATGCCAGTCTTCGTCTTTCCTTTCTTTGATTATTTTAATCCAGTAGTCGGGTATATTCATTGCCATACGGTAGTCGAATCCGTAGCCACCGTCTTTGATTTTTGCTGCTAGTCCGGGCATTCCGCTAACTTCTTCGGCTATCGTAATCGCTTTGGGATTTACTTCATGTATCAGTTTGTTGGCTAATGTGAGATAGCAGATCGCATCCCCGTCCTCATTGCCATTGAAGTAATCCTGATAACCGGTGAAATTATCGCCTAGTCCGTGGCTGTAATATAGCATCGAAGTTACTCCGTCGAACCGGAATCCGTCGAACTTGTATTCCTCCAGCCAGTATTTACAGTTCGAAAGCAGGAAGTGCATGACTTCATCCTTACTGTAATTGAAATTCAGCGAATCCCAGGCCGGATGCTCCCGCCTGTCCCCTTCGTGGAAGTATTGGGAGTATGATCCGTCGAAACGCCCGAGACCTTCCACTTCATTCTTTACGGCATGGGAATGTACGATGTCCATAATGACTGCAATACCCATTCCGTGCGCATCATCTATCAGATGTTTCAACTCGTCGGGAGTGCCGAAGCGGGAGGATGCTGCGAAGAAACTGGAGACATGGTATCCGAACGAACCGTAGTATGGATGCTCCTGAATAGCCATTATCTGGATGGTATTATAACCGTCTTCCTTTATGCGGGGCAGGATATTCAGCCTGAACTCTTCGTATGTGCCGACCTTTTCCGATTCAGCGGCCATACCTATATGGCATTCGTAAATCAGCAGCGGGTCGGTTTTTGGCTTAAATGTTTTTTTCTTGAACTCATATGGTACTTCGGGAAACCAGACCTGTGCACTGAATATCTTGGTATAGTCGTCCTGTACAACCCGTGTAGCCCAAGCCGGGATTCTTTCGGCTTCGCCACCATCCCAACACATGATAAGTTTGAACAGGTCGCCATGCTTTATTTTACTCAAAGGCAGTTTCAGTTCCCATTCACCGCCATCTTTACGGTTGAGTTTATAATCATCCTGTTTCTGCCAGTTGTTGAAATCACCTACCATATATATGGCCGTAGCATTCGGGGCCCATTCCCTGAATATCCACATACGGGCAGTTTTATGCAAACCGAAATAAAGATGTCCCGATGCAAAATCGGAAAGGGTTATTTTCCCATTATTGGTTATAGCCGCTTCTCTTTTCAACACATAGTCGTATCGTCCTTCTATTGCTTCCGCATAAGGCTCTAACCACGGATCGTTTTTTATCAGTTTAAGCATGGTCTTTTAATTATGAGTTATGAGTTATAAGTTACAAATTATTCGTAATATATAACTCATAATTTGTTTATAATCTTATTTTTACGACAACTTTTCTTATTTTCCCTTCACCGATACAAGGAGCATGCCCGTCTTCGGGGAAGAAAACAGTGAAATCGCCCGGTACTGCCGTAACGAGAGTCGTACCTTTATCGAAGAAGAATTGAATATCTTTTTCTTCATTAAACGCGTCACGTTCCTCTTTGAGTTCCGCACGGGCTTTCCATCCGTATGTTTCGGGTTTGCTTACCGGGAGTTGTATGTCTATATATTTGTTATGTACTTCCATTTTAGCATCTTCTTCAGTCTTCATATCGCTATCGCTGACCATTAAGAAAAGATCTTTGCCTTCAATTTCTGTTTTGCCTGTTTCCGTATTGGTGAAATCAACCGATTTCAGGTATTCAAACGCTTTTTTAAACAAAGGGTGGAGTTTGTAGTACGCCTCTGCATTTTTTAAACTGTCTAGTATCATATTATTTTTTTTATTGTTATTCCTGATCCTGTAATCCTATTTCATCGATTATCTTTTCCATATCTTCATTACCGTCCCCTTTTGGATTGGGACCATAATAGTTCTCTCCATAGTCACTGGCTCCAAAAAGCATCCATAACGCATAAAAAGGTATTATTTGGTACCATCCACTATTCTCTCTGTCATGGCATCTTTTGGTTCCCTGAGCGATAAGAAACCAATAGGCAGGAAGCATTGGAAACAAAAGAATCCAAAATACATCTTCTGATATGCCAGATGTATCTAAAAAGGCGATAACGGTGGAAATAGTGAAATAATAAGCAAGATAAATAAGGTAGCTAAGGCCATATTCGAGTCTGCGTATACGGCCTTTGATAGAAAAAGGGTTTTGAAACATACGTTGATTATCCATAATTTCCCAAGTGTTATGAAAGTTTTTATACTACTTATACTCTTTTGGCTCTATGATTACAGAGAAAAGATATTTGCCTGTTTGATCCCTGTATTCGTATTGCATAGTGACATTGTTTTCCCTGAAAAACTTCATGTCGGGATTTGTTTTCACCGAACTTATTATCTGGGGCTGTAACTGCGATTTAAAAAGGGTAGTATCGGTAATGGTTACTTCGCTCAGTGTATGGTAATACCTTATCGTCTGATTCGGGAAAGCGGCACAACTGTCCAGTCTTGTCCACTGATCCAGCACTTTCGGACATTTGGTATTTGCCCCCTCTAACAACTTTTTCAACTGACTGTCAACGCTTTCTGTACATCCGGGGGATATAATGATACCGACAAGTAGTATGATATAGAGTAAACCTTGTTTCATAAACAGTTTATTCATGGTTTTGAAAAAATATTCTTACAAGTTTAAGGATTTTAATCGGATTATCTGTTAATATTCCCGATTTTTATCTCTCATATTTATCTCTATGTTTTAGCGTACAGTAATTTTTACCTATTTTTGCTAAAAATCAATTCATTCACATAAATACTACTGTATGAAGAAGTTTCTATTTATTATTAGTTTTTTAATTATGGTTTACTCTTGTAATACTACAAGTACCAAGGATGCGGATAATCCTTTCTTTTCAGAGTTTAGTACTCCTAATGGTGTGCCTCCTTTCGACAAGATAAAAGCAGAGCATTACCTGCCTGCGTTCGAAGAGGGAATGAAAAGGCACAATGCCGAAATAAATTCCATCGTAAACAACCCGGATGCCCCGACTTTCGAAAATACGATTGTGGCGCTCGATGAATCCGGCAGGATGTTGGATAGGGTAGGAGCAGTGTTGTCGGTAATGACAGGGACAATGTCCGATTCTACTTACCAAAGTATTGAGAAGGAAATTACTCCTAAGCGGACAGAGCATTATGATAACATCAATTTTAACGAAAAGCTTTTTGCCCGTATCAAGACTGTATATGACGCGGCACCGGCTAATCTGACCACTGAACAGAGAATGTTGCTGGATAAAACCTATAAAGGTTTTGTTCGTTCAGGTATATTGCTTGACGGGTCTAAACAGGACCGTTTGCGTGAGATAAATAAAGAATTAAGCTCTACGGCTTTAAGTTTCAATCAGAACCTGTTGAAAGAAACAGATAATTATCAGCTGGTAATAGATAAAAAAGAAGACCTTGCCGGATTGCCGGAAGATATAATCGCGGCGGCAGCCAAAATGGCAAAAGATAAAGGGATGGAAGGCAAATGGATGTTCGGTCTGAGCAAGCCCAGCTGGGAGCCATTCCTTCAATATGCCGACAACCGCGAGCTGCGTGAGAAATTGTACAAAGCCATGTATATGCGCGGCGACAATAATAACGAGTTCGATAATAAAGAGAATATAAAGAAAATAGTAAGTCTTCGTTTGGAAAAGGCTAATGTGCTTGGTTATAATACGCATGCCGATTACGTTCTCGAAGAAACAATGGCTAAGACTCCGGATAATGTGATGAACCTGCTGAACGGCATTTGGAAATATGCATTGCCGCAAGCAAAGAAAGAAGCGACAGAATTGCAGGCAATAGCTAAAAAAGAAGGAAAGGACATTAAGATCGAGTCTTGGGACTGGGCGTATTATGCGGAAAAACTGCGTAAAGAAAAATATGCTTTGGACGAAGATGCATTGAAACCATATTTCAAAGCCGATAATGTACGTGAAGGAGTATTTGCCGTTGCGAATAAATTGTATGGCATTACATTCAAGCAAAAAACGGATGTGCCGGTTTATCAGCAAGATGTAAAAGCATATGAGGTAAATGACGCTGATGGTTCTTTTATCGGTATGATATACTTTGATGACTTTGCGCGTCAGGGTAAACGTCCGGGTGCATGGATGAGCAGTTTCCGCAAGCAGGAAATATTCAAGGGCGAGTTTGTTCACCCGTTGATATACAATGTAGGAAACTATAATCCACCGACAGATGGCAAACCGGCACTTCTTACTCTGGATCAGGTAGAAACTATGTTCCATGAATTTGGTCACGGATTGCATGGGCTTTTGTCTAAATGTACATATAACGGGCTTTCGGGAACTTCAGTGTACCGTGATTTTGTGGAGTTGCCTTCGCAGGTGATGGAACACTGGGCTTTTGAGCCGGAAGTGTTGAAAATGTATGCAAAACATTATGAAACGGGTAAGGTGATTCCTGACGAATTGATACAGAAAATCCAGAATGCAGGATACTTCAATCAGGGATTCAGAACTACAGAACTTGTAGCTGCGGCCATTCTGGATATGAAATGGTATACAATAACCGCTACTCCAAACTTTAACCCTAAGCAGACAGAGGGTGTTGAGAAGCTGGATGTAGACAAGTTTGAAGCTGATGCAATGGCTGAAATAGGACTGATACCGGAAATTATACCTCGATACAGAAGTACATATTTCCAACATGTATTCAGTGGTGGTTATTCTGCAGGATATTACAGTTACCTATGGTCGGAAGTGCTGGATTCGGACGCGTTCCAGGCGTTTGTGGAAAAGGGTAATATCTTCGATCAGGCAACAGCTAAGTCGTTCCGTGAGAATGTATTGTCGAAAGGCGGAACAGATGAGCCTATGACTTTATACAAAAATTTCAGAGGGGCAGAACCAAATCCTATTTACTTGTTAAAAAACAGGGGTTTTGTAAAATAAGTTATAAATTATGGATTATAAGTTATGAGTTTTTGGGCGAAAACCCCTAATTCATAACTTATAACTCATAACTCATAACTGTTTTTGATTATCTTTGCAACTCGAAATTTTTTAATCTAAACATAAAATACAATTAATGGCAACAACAGCAGATATAAGAAATGGTATGTGCATCGACATCGATGGGCAATACTATGTTATTATTGAATTTCTTCACGTAAAACCGGGTAAAGGTGCAGCTTTTGTCCGTACAAAAATGCGTAGCGTTACTACCGGCCGTGTTCTGGAAAGGACATTCAATGCCGGGGTGAAACTCGACGAAGTGCGTATCGAAAGACGTCCTTATCAATATCTTTATCAGGACGATATGGGTTATAATTTCATGAATACCGAGACTTTCGAGCAGATTTCCATTGCCGGAGATATGATTGAAGGAGTGGCATTCCTGAAAGAAGGTGACAAGGTAGAGGTACAGGTACATGCAGAAACAGAAGCGATACTGACAGCCGAAATGCCGACTAATGTTATCCTTGAGGTTACATATACCGAGCCGGGAATGAAAGGTGATACAGCTACCAACACATTGAAACCCGCAACTGTGGAAACCGGTGCGGAGGTACGTGTGCCACTTTTCATCAACGAAGGGGATAAGATCAAAATCAGTACGAAAGATGGTTCGTATGTGGAACGGGTGAAAGCCTAAGTCTTTCGGTTAAGAATAAAATCGGGCCCTCTGTTTAAAAATAGAGGGCCCGAAATGTTTTAGTATAAATTTTTAAAGGAACTTTATCTATACTATTTTTTAGTTGGTAGTTCTTTGAAAAAATGTAGTAAGTGAAAAGTGAAGTGCCAAAAGTAGAAAATGATAAAGACTGTTACCTTTGTTACCTTTTGAAGAAAGGTACAAGTGGACAAGATACGAGATACGAGTTGTTGACTGATGACTGTTAACTGTTGACTGAAATAGGTGTTACTTTTGTTACCTTTTTTTGAGATACGAGTAGACAGGACACGAGATACGAGTTGTTTACTGCTAACTGTTGACTGTTAACTGAAAAACCTGTTACCTTTGTTACTTTTTAACTATATATGGTTAATGAAACCTAAAACAGACTTTACTTTCTAAATTATGGAAAATAAAACCAAGCTGAATATCAAGGATTGGGCGGAGGAAGACCGGCCACGGGAAAAGATGCTTATGAAAGGAGTGGCAGCTCTATCTGATGCCGAATTGCTGGGTATCCTTATTGGTTCGGGAAATAAGAACGAGACAGCAGTCGAACTGGCACAACGCATTCTCCACAGTGTGTCCAATAATCTGAATATATTGGGTAAGCAGGAAATAAAAGAACTTATCAGGAACTTCAACGGTATAGGGGAAGCCAAGGCGATAACCATAGCCGCTGCAATGGAACTGGGTAAACGAAGGAAATTATCGGAGGTTGTTATACAGCCGCAGATAACATCAAGTGATACGGTCTTTGAGATATTCCATCCCATATTGGCCGACCTAAGGCATGAGGAAGTCTGGGTGTTATTATTGAATAGGGCTAATAAGGTGTTGAAGAAAATACAAGTCAGTAAAGGCGGCGTTACCGGGACAGTAGTTGATATCCGTATGATAATGAAGGAAGCGATAGATTCACTGGCTTCGGCTATGGTGCTTTGCCACAATCATCCTTCAGGCAACTCCAACCCGAGCGATGACGACGATAATATTACCCGCCGGCTGAAAGAAGCAGGGCAGATAATGGATATCAGGCTCCTCGATCATATTATAGTTTGCGATCATTCCTACTATAGTTATATGGATAGGGGAAGGATGTGAGGTATTGAGTATTCAAAAAACTCATGACTTATAACTCATAACTTGCAACTTAATATTACCTTTGTAGTGCAAAATGAGTAAAAGAGAGTATTTGGCGATATGATTTAAAGCGATGATAGTCAGTCGTTATTATACTCGAATAGTTAATAAAGAGGTCTGTGACCTTAGAATGGTTATAAACTAATGATTCTGTAAAATTGTTTATAACAAATATAAGTAAAAGAATGTATTGAATGCAATGTTATGTTAGTCATGCTAACTATTGCAGTTTCAAATAGGGAAGTAATAAATAGGTCTGAGACCTTAAATTAGAGATATGAGCGAATTATTAAACTTGGAAGTAAAAATAGTAAACATGTTGAAAACTGTTTACGATCCCGAAATACCTGTCAATATATACGATCTTGGCCTTATTTATGAGGTGGAGGTAGACGATGATAAGAATGTAACTATTACGATGACGCTGACAGCTCCAAATTGCCCTGCTGCCGACTTTATATTGGAAGATGTAAGGTATAAGGTAGAGTCTATCAAGGAAGTGAACAATGTGATAGTTAATCTGACATTCGAGCCTCAATGGAATAAGGATATGCTGAGTGAGGAAGCGAAGCTGGAATTAGGGTTTCTATAAACAGGATAAGGTGGGAAAAAAGGTCTATTTCTTATCAGATGTGCATTTAGGCTCAGCTTTTCACAAGAAGAATGTGGATAAGCATCTGCAAATGACCCTGCCTTCGGTCAAAGTCGACAGCCATTATTTTCCACAACACGAAGTGGAGAGAAAGCTTTGCCGGTGGCTCGATATGGTCAAAGAAGATGCTCAAACAATCTATCTGCTTGGTGATATATTCGATTACTGGTTCGAATACCGCAATGTAGTACCCCGCGGTTTTGTCCGGTTTCTGGGGAAGATTGCAGAACTGACAGATATGGGCATTGAGGTGCATTTCTTTATCGGTAATCATGATATTTGGGTAACCGATTACTTGCAAAAAGAGTGTGGAATGATAGTCCATACCCAACCTTTGGTGCGGGATATTCACGGTAAGAAATTCTTTCTGGTACATGGAGACGGACTAGGGGATGACTCTACATCATTCAAACTCTTACGTGCCCTTTTCCATAATAAGTTTTGCCGGAAGCTTTATGCTGCCATCCATCCGCGGTGGACAGTGGGTTTTGCTCAATGGTGGTCTAATCATAATCGAGAGAATGATGAGATGCCCGATTACTTCGGAGAGGATAAGGAGCATCTTGTTCTTTTTGCAAAGAACCATCTGAAACTTGCCCCCAATGTCAATTATTTTATATTCGGGCACCGGCATATTATGCTCGACCTGATGCTCTCGATGCAAAGCCGGGTTGTAATATTGGGTGATTGGATTAAGTACTTCTCTTATGGCGTTTTCGATGGAGAGAATTTCTCACTGGAGATATTCGAAGAGCCGGAAGAAAGCTGATCGGTTATCAAAAAACTCATAACTTATACTCATAACTTATAACTTAATACTACCTTTGTATCCGAGTTAATTTAGGAGGTTATCGTTATGAAAATGGTAAAAGGTATCTTTATCATTCTTCTGTTCTATTTCCTTGGACAAGGTGTTAGTTATCTGATAGATGGGCTTGTTCCCGGAAATATTATCGGAATGATTTTATTATTCCTCAGTCTCTACTTCAAAGCCCTTAAACCCGACTATGTAAAAGATGTTGCCAATGCCTTTACCCGCAATATGGCTATATTCTTTATACCGGCCGGTGCAGGATTATTAGGCTCTTACGGGCTAATCAGTAAATTCTGGATGTCGATTCTTATTGTATGTTCTGTAAGTACTGTACTGGTTATTGCCGTAGTTGCGGTTATTCAACAACAAATGGAGAAGAAGAGAAAATGAGAGCATTATTTGAATCCACAGAATTCATGCTCCTGCTTGTTTTCGGGAGTTATCTTTTTGGACAATGGGTGTTCAAGAAGACAAGGATAGGATTGTTACATCCATTAATTATATCCATTGCCATTATCATCGCCTTTCTGAAGATATCGGGCATCAGTTATCAGACCTTTGAGAAGGGAAGCGAATTTGTAAGCTTCATGCTGGGACCTTCGGTTGTAGCATTGGGATATGTATTGTATGAGCAACTTGCTTACCTGAAAGGGAATGTCGTATCTATACTTACATCTGTCTTCATTGGCAGTGTTGTTGGTATTATGAGCGTTATCATACTGGCTAAACTAACGGGTGCAGATCAGGTATTGATACATAGTCTTGAACCAAAGTCGGTAACTACGCCTATTGCTATGAGTATAGCCGAACAATCCGGTGGTAATGTCTCGCTTACTGCCGTTATTGTATTGTTTTGTGGTATTTTCGGCAGTATCGTTGGACCCCCGATATTACGTGTGCTGGGAATAAAAAGCAGTGTAGCCAAGGGCCTTGCAATGGGTGCGTCTGCTCATGGCGTTGGTACAGCCAAAGCTATGGAAATGGGAGTGATAGAAGGTGCGCTTAGCGGTCTGGCTATCGGATTGATGGGGGTTATGACAGCCTTGCTGATTCCTATTGTGCATCGATTATTCTCTTAGAAAGAACTATTGAATGCTTATCGCCAATATATCACTTTAGGCATAGATACATTGATTCTGATTGAATATTCTTTGTATAGATATATCTTTAGAATATAAACTGGTTTTTACAGAATAGACATTAAGGACTGTAAACTCTCTCTTTTTGCTTACCTTTGCACAAAATTATTCTTATGGCATCTATTTTACAGGTAGACGGACTCGCAAAAAGCTTTGGAGACTTAGTTCTGTTTCGCGAAATATCCTTCGGTATTGCCGAGGGTGAACGCATCGGTCTTATAGCAAAAAATGGTTCGGGCAAAACTACTTTGCTTAATATACTTACGGGTAAGGAATCGTACGATAACGGTGCGGTTGTTTTTCGGCGTGATTTGCGAGTCGCATATCTCGAGCAAGACCCTGTATATCCCGAAAATCTGACCGTTTTACAGGCTTGTTTTAGTTCCGGAAATGAGATAACGGACCTGATTGCGGAATACGAGAAAGTGATAAATTCAAAGGACCATTCTAATCTCGATAATATCCTGCAAAAGATGGATGTGTTGCAGGCATGGGACTATGAGCATAGAGCAAAACAGATTCTGGCACAACTCAAGATTACGGATTTCGAACAGAAAATTTTAGAATTATCAGGAGGACAACTTAAGCGGGTAGCCCTTGCCAATGTGCTGATTACCGAACCTGACCTTATTATACTGGATGAGCCTACCAACCACCTCGATCTGGATATGGTGGAATGGCTGGAGGAATATCTTCAACGTTCGCGCCTTAGCTTGTTGATGGTTACGCATGACCGTTATTTCCTCGACCGGGTTTGCAACGAGATTATAGAGATAGATCAGCAGCAGCTCTACCAATATAAAGGAAATTATTCCTATTATCTTGAAAAAAGGGATGAACGGATCAGTGCTCAGAATGCGGAGATAGACCGGGCCAATAACCTTATGCGTAAGGAACTGGAATGGATGCGCCGCCAGCCGCAGGCACGGGGAACAAAGGCAAAATCACGAATCGATGCTTTCTACGACCTGGAGAAAAAAGCGCAACAGGTGCGTGATGCCGGAAATGTACAGTTGCAAATGAAAGGCTCCTATATTGGTAACAAGATATTTGAGGCACAGCATGTATATAAGGCTTTTGGTGATATTAAGATTGTAGAGGATTTTAATTATGTATTTGCCCGTTACGAAAAACTGGGAATTGTCGGTAATAACGGGACTGGGAAATCCACTTTCATAAAAATGCTGATGGGTGAAGTTGCTCCCGATAAAGGAAACTTCGATATCGGCGAGACGGTGAAATTCGGTTATTACAGTCAGGACGGACTAAAGTTTGATGAACAAATGAAAGTGCTGGATGTGATACAAAATATAGCTGAGGTTATCGATTTAGGTAATGGTAATCGTCTGACAGCATCGCAATTCCTGCAACATTTTCTGTTCCCGCCCGAAAAGCAGCATAATTTTGTCTATAAGCTATCGGGAGGAGAGAAACGCCGCCTGTATTTGTGTACGGTACTTATAACCAATCCTAATTTTCTGGTATTGGACGAACCTACCAATGATCTGGATATCGTTACGCTCAATATATTGGAAGAATACCTGCAACAGTTTAAAGGTTGCGTGATAGTGGTTTCTCACGATCGTTATTTCATGGACAAAGTGGTAGACCACCTGCTTGCTTTTCAGGGGAACGCGAAGATAAAAGACTTCCCGGGTAATTATACCGAATACAGGGAGTGGAAAGAGATACAGGAAGCCATTGAGAAGGAAAAAGAGCAGGCTGCAAAACCAAAAGAAGATAAACCTCAGATTGCATCACCAAAAAATGATGATAAGAAAAAATTATCGTTCAAGGAGAAACGCGAATTTGAAGAACTCGATTCGCTGATTCCGAAACTGGAAGAGGAGAAAGAGAAACTTGAAAACGAATTGTCGAGCGGAACTCTTTCCACTGACGAATTGCTATCCAAATCGAGCCGTATCAGTGAATTAATCGATGAGATAGATGAAAAAACAATGCGTTGGATGGAACTTAGTGACCTCCTGTAACGTTAATGTGTTATGGAGATTCAAATTGCGAAACCGAAACTATGGTCGTTAAGCTATCTGAATGTTTGTATTGCAAACTTTCTGATGGCCTGTTCATTCAATTTGCTGATGCCTTCTATCCCTCTTTATATAACAGAGCAGATGGGGGTTGCCCAGTCTAAAACGGGGATTGTACTGGCATCGTATGCTATCGCCCTTATGTTTGTGCGCCCATTCTCCGGTTATATAGTCGATTTGTATTCCCGGAAGAAAGTTCTTCTGATAGCCTTTTCCTGCTATGTCCTTATCTTTTTCGGTTACTTCTGGGCTACAACAGTCATGCTGTTTATCCTTGTGCGTTTCCTGCACGGCATTACATGGGGGCTTTCCACCGTATCGTCCAGTACGCTGGCGATAGACGTAGTACCAACCGAACGGCGAGCCGAAGGTATAGGTTATTACGGCACTTTTATGAATGTGGCAATGGCCATAGGACCATTCGTAGCCATACATATATACAATAACTGGGGCTTTCAGATATTACTTTGGTGCGCCATTGTAATGGGAACTCTCGGCATTGTAGCCACTGCGATGATTAAAGCTCCGGAAAGGCCCAAAGTAGAACAAGCCCAAAAACTTTCGCTGGACCGTTTTTTCCTACTGAAAGGCTGGCCTATATTCCTCAATCAGTTGCTGCCGTGTTTTGCCTGGGGTACAATAGGCCCTTTTGTAGCGCAATACGGGAAACAGATCGGGATATTTAATGCCGGTATCTTCTTTCTGTTCTGGGCGGGTGGTATCATCACATCTCGGGTATTCGCGGGTAAGCTGGTAGACAGGGGTAAAATACATGAGGTGAATGTATCGGCAATGGCCATTGTGGCTATTGCATTCTTCGCTTTTGCCACTATACATAATATTTATGCATTCTGTATATCGGGGCTGTTTATCGGTGTCGGTTTCGGGATGATGTTTCCGGCTTTACAGACGCTGTATATCAACCTTGCCGAAAACAGTCAGCGGGGAACAGCCAATTCCACGTACCTTATCGGTTTCGATCTCGGGTTGGCAATAGGCATGTTATTAGGCGGATATATTACAGGCTTCTTTTCATTCGAGACTTTGTATCTCGTTGCTTCCGGGCTTTGCCTATTCAGTGTCCTTATATACTGGACATGCTCGAGGGTTGTGTTCGAAAGAAACCGGTTAAGATAAATATCTTCCTTTTATATTTTTTTAGTTATCATATCCATCACCCTTGACGTCCTTGCGCCTGATATCCCCGTAGACGGACAAGTTCCTGCACCCCGCAATTCATCGACAATGGTTTGAATAAGCGGCTGCTGGATATGTTCGGGATGTTCGGTTTCGAACAGTTCGGTTCCTTTTGTCGTAGTCAGGCAAATGGGACGGAAGTCGAATGTATTGAAGCGGATATATCCCTCAGTTCCGTTGATTATGATTGTATCCTGCCGCGCCTGTTCGGATGAAACGAAACACCACTGCCCTGTACCTGTTACTCCTGATTTGAACTGCATGATCGCAGATATAGTGTCCGAAACGGAATAATAACCTCCGAGAGTCTGTGTATATCCTTTAGCTTCTTCTATCTCACCGAGCAGGAAATCGAGTATATCGAGCGTATGCGGAGCCAGGTCGAAGAAATAGCCGTCTCCTGCAATCTCCCTGTTCACACGCCATGTTTGATTCCGGATATCCATATCGGATTCACTGGCCGGGCGGAAATACTTTACCTCGGCAGTCAGAATTTTTCCGATTCTGTTATTGTCTATCAATTCTTTTACTTTCAGGAAATAGGGTAGGGCACGACGGTAGAAAGCTATGAATAGTTTCTGGTTCGCATCTTTAGCAGCATCCACCATTTCCATACATTCGGCATAACTCATAGCCATCGGTTTTTCCACATATACAGGTTTTCCCGCCTTCAGGGCTTTGATGGCGTATTCCTTATGTGATGCGGGCGGGGTGGCTACATATATCATATTTACATCGGCGTCATTTATTAATTGCTCTGCATCTGTATAATATTTACTCACACCATGACGGGCGGCAAAATCTTTTACTTTGTTTTCATCCCGGCGCATTACGGCAGCGAGTTCAGAATGTTCTGTTTTGTAAAAGGCAGGGCCGCTTTTCTTTTCACAGACGTCACCCGCACCAATTATACCCCATTTTATTTTATCCATAATTATTTGATTTTGGTATCCTATGCAGCAGAGTCTCTAACTCTGCTTTTCGTTTTTCATTGAACGTATAGAGTACTAATTTAAGAAATATTCCGGATATATTCTTCTTTATCTGAAAGTGACCAAGGCAAACATGCGAAAATTGGCATCTGCTATATTTGTGTTTTTTAACTGTATATAGTTAAAAAGTAACAAAGGTAACAGGTTTTTCAGTTAACAGTCAACAGTTAGCAGTTAACAATATTTTCTCGTAAAGACGCAAAAACATATTCCATCCTATACTTATCACTCAATACTCATTACTTCAAAGAACTTACTAATCCGTAACTGTTAAAAGGTAACAAAGGTAACACTATTTACAGTTAACAGTAAACAGTTAGCAGTAAACAACTCGTATCTCGTGTCCTGTCTACTCGTATCTCAAAAAAAGGTAACAAAAGTAACACCTATTTCAGTCAACAGTTAACAGTTAACAGTCATCAGTCAACAACTCGTATCTCGTATCTTATCTACTTGTACCTTTCTTCAAAAGGTAACAAAGGTAACAGTCTTTATCATTTTCTACTTTTGGCACTTCACTTTTGGCTCCGCCGATTTTCAATTCGTTTTTCACTTTTCACTTACTACATTTTTTCAAAGAACGATCAGCCAACAGCTAAAAGTTATCAGCTATATACATAGATAAACTTCTTCAAAAAGATTAAATTTGGTGCGTTTGTCCCGAAAAGTAAATCAATAAACAAATTAGCAGTTTTAACAATGCCCTGATGTGACAATGTGCTAATGGCTCAAGCCGCAAAGCTTGCAGCTTTTGTTTTTTATACTACTTTTGCATAGATATAACGTGTAACAGATGAATATACAATCAAATACATTTGAACGTACTCTTACCTCACTAAAGGGTATGTATATGAAGACAGAGCATGTGATTGACAGGATAAGCGATAGCAAGCTGAAAAAGTCATTCCTGTGGACTCTGACAGTTCTTTTCTGCCTTTCTGCTTTACTCTTTCTGAATATACTTACCCCGCTTATATCCGATGATTTTGCCTATCTGTTTATCTATGGAGAAAACATACGTGTCGCGTCTGTAGGAGATATTGTCCAGTCCCAGATTAATCACTATTATCAGTGGGGAGGACGCAGCGTAGCGCATTTTATAGCACAGGCACTGTTATTATTGCCTGCTTATTTTGCCGATGTATTGAACACATTGGTGTATCTGGGCTATGCTCTTCTTATCTATTTTCATGTTACAGGACGAGGTAAGGGAAGTTTATCCCTGTTCATATTCATCAACTTAGCTATCTGGTTTATGCAACCTGTATTTGGTGATACAGTGCTATGGCTTACGGGTTCGGCTAATTATCTATGGTGTACGTTCATTATTCTTTTATTTCTGCTTCCATACCGTTTTTATAAAGGGGGCGAATTAAACGTCGCAGGGAAGATACTGGTATCGGCAGGGCTTTTTCTTTTCGGTATTATCGCCGGATGGACCAATGAGAATACAGCAGGTGCGATGATCCTTATTATAGTCTTTTTCTTTATCTATTACAGGTCGCGTAAATGGAAAATACCCGTATGGGCTGTTTGGGGATTGCTGGGTGGCATTATAGGTTACGTGGTTTTGATTCTGGCTCCCGGTAATTTCGAGAGGGCGGGAGAGTCTGCTTTTGGCTTCTCTGTCATTGCCTACAGGCTATTCAACTGTACACTTACATTTTTCTTTTATTCAGGTACATTAATCTTGAGTTGTCTGCTGATATATATATTATACTATCGTTTTCCCGGAGGAGAGAGAAACGATAAATTGAAACTGAGTATTATCTATTCCATAGCTGCTATAGCTGCGGTATATGCTATGTTATTTTCGCCTACTTTTCCCCGCAGGGCGTTGTTCGGTGTTGTCACTTTTCTTATTGTCGGGGCGGGGATTTTATATTATAATCTCGATTTCAGTCAGAAATTCCTGCGTCAGTTACGTTTGTCGGTCATAACAATAGGATTCGTCAGCTTTATTTTCACGTTCTATCTGGCGGCTAAAGATATTAATGCCTTCAGGAATATAACGGAAGAAAGGGAAATTAAAATAGAAGAGGCCAAACGGAAAGGCGTTACTTCTTGTGAATTTGAAAGATATGAAGGAAGTACATATATTCACGGCGAAGATCCATTTTCGGAAGAATTAATGACACGCCACTATGGAATAAAAATCTTCCTGAAAGGACGTGATTAGAAAAAATCTATACCCATCAGGGTTCCGGTAATGATACCGGCAACACCTAATCCGATGAGTAACAGTCCTATTATTCGGTTAAATATCTGTAATCCTCTCGGATTGAAGCGGCTGCGGAGTTTATTTACGAAGTAAGTGACCAGCAGCCACCACAGAAATGCTCCTATTCCAATAAACAGAATCGTTATGAGGTCATAACCGAAAGGTTTATCGGCATCAATAACATTAAACCGGGCAAAGAGTGCTATATAAAGGAATAAGGTGGCAATGTTGGAAACGGTAAGGATAAGAGAAGAAATGAACACTGTCCAGGTAGAAACCGATTTCTCTTTTAGTTTCGTGAGACTTTTCGACGGGTTTTTGTTAAATACGATATATCCGAAAACAATGAGGATAATACTGCCTACGACTTTGAGCGGGCCTTCGTGCTGTTGGATAAATTCCGTACTGAAACCCAATCCCAAAGCGGCAATGATGGCTAACAATGCTATCAGCATATCACCGACTACAGCACCTAAACCCGTTATTAAACCGTTTTTCCTGCCTTCATTCAGGGTGCGCTGTATACAAAGCATACCCACAGGCCCCATAGGAGCTGAAGATAAGAATCCGATAAACAAACCTTTTATAATGATATATACCATTAACTACCTTTTATGTCAGTCGTTTCGCCCTTGTAAAGTAATGTACGAAAGCTATATTTCCCGCCGATCTGACTACGCTATGGCACAAAGATAGTATCAAAATCTTAGAAAATATCACATAAATGACTAAAAGCAGGCAAGCCGTTAAGCATTTTTAATCTAACGGCTTGTCTATGTTAATTATATGGAGCTAATTTTCAGTCCGATAAAGAATGTGCGGGGCAGTGACGGCCCGTAGATATATTCCGAGTCCCTGTTTGGTCCTCTGTCATAATCTTTCTGTATCTGGTTAAACATGTTCTGTATCCCTCCGTTGATCTCGATTTTATTTGTTGAGTTGATATTGAAGAAGTAAGATAATTTGATTGTTGTATCAAAGAAACTCTTTGTTTTTACCGTTTCATCCCTTGTTACACCCTCTGCTCCGGCAAAGTGGGGTGTGAGCATAGAGCCTGTATATACTCCTGACAGGGATATGGCATAACTCTTCTTCGGAGTCGCTGTCGCAGAAAGGAATCCGTATGTATCCGGCGAACGCAGCATTCTTTTTACGGGTGCTACATAGTCTTCTCCCGACCAGCTTACAGGTTCTGTATACCGGCTTTTCTGCCAAGTGAAGCCACCTTGCAACTCGAGCCAGTTTATTGGTTGTATCGTGGTTTCCAGATTCAATCCGTATACATATGCCCCATCACCGTTCCGCCGCGTCATTATTGTATTTCCGGCAGCATCTGTTCCTGTTTCTTCGACAATGAATACCCTGTTTATTTTGGTATAAAATCCTTCCAGAAGAAAATAGGAATATATCTTTTCGTTGTAAAGGCTGAAATCAATACCTCCGTTTACGGAGTTCGAATATTCCCTTTTCAGGTTTTCTCCCAGTTGGGTAATGGTTGCACTACCTCCTATAACGGGTATATCCAGATCCGAGGCAATGATCTCAGGGGCACGGTATCCCATCGAATACGCTGCTCTCAGATTGGTATTTTCTCCAATACGGTAACGGATGCTGCTTTTGGGAATGATATTGATATTGTCCAGCTTATTGTGTTTATCTCCCCGCAGACCGACAATGAAAGTCAGGTTGTCGTCTCTCCATTCATTCTGAACGTAGAGGCTGCTTATGTTTTTTATTTGCTTCACATTGCGGCTATGTATCGTGTCGTGGAGGTTTGTATATTCCTGAGTGAATCCGGCTGTGAACTTAGCCGGCATAAAGAGGAATTTATCCATATTTATTTCATAACGGACTGTGCCGGTCAATGCCAGTTCCGAAGTATTTCCATATCCATCAGGGTCGTATCCTCCCCCATAGTAGCTATCCCGTCCGGTCTTTTGGGCTGACAGGTTGATAGTAAGCTTCTTTTTGTTGTCATCGCTTGAATGAGTATATCCGGCGCTACCCGAATGTATCCTGTAATCAGTTGTTTCGGCAATCAGTGCTTCATGGGGGGGACGGCTCATATTGTCCCCGCCACGGCGATATTCGGAAATATAATGATACTCCAGTGTAAACTTATCATGTAAGTTCGGTTTGGAGAAAGAACGGAAACCGATAGATGAAGCCCTGTTCTTTCCTATTTCCGAAAAACCGTCTCCATTAGCGTCCCAGGGGTTGCGGTTACGCATATTTGCAAACAGGGATATACCTGATTTCTTGGAGCGGTCTACAAAAGATGAATTGAGGGAGAGGATATTATCCACCGATTTTCCATCTATGAGTGACATATTATATTTTGCCTGATACGAGTTCTTTTCGGGTTCTTTTGTTATAATATTTATAACTCCGCCGATTGCATTAGCTCCATATAGCACAGAGCCTCCCCCACGCACAACTTCGACCTGTTCTATCATGTTGGCCGGTAATTGTTCCAGTCCATACATTGTAGATAATGAACTGAATACAGGTTGTCCGTCAATTAACATCTGAGAATATTGTCCCTCTAGTCCGTTAATCCGTACTTCCTGTGTTCCGCAATTCTGGCAGTTTGTTTCTACTCTCAGTCCCGGCATGTAGTTCAACCCTTGCGAAAGAGAATTGGAATTGGTCGCTTCAAATGTCTTGGTTGTCAGCTGGTTTACAACTATGGGCGACATTTGCCTGTTGAGACTTCGGGCAGAAGCTGTAATCATTACTTCGCCGAGCAATTGATTTTCGGGTTCTATATAAAGGGAAATGTTTTTGACAGAGTTTTTCTCTATTGTGACTCCTTGTTTCAGCGGTGAATATCCAATATACTGTGTCGCTATGATGTACGTTCCTGCCGGAATATCTTCTATGGAGAAATGTCCCGATTCATCTGTTACCGTAGTTATTTGGGTGCCTTCTATTGAGATTGTTACACCCGGTAAATGTTCATCTGTCTGTCCGTCCAGTACATGGCCTTTGAGAGATGATCTGTTTGTCTGTTGAGCTATAATCCCAACAACATAAAATATATAGAATGATAAGAGTATAATCTTTTTCATATTGAATTATTTAGAGTCGATAATCCGGCTGCATGAATAAAAAATGCCGCTACAGGTTATCGATATAAGTGAAAGATAGTGTTGATAATACATTTTTTTAGCTAGCTACTTATTGCATTTGAGTATGAAATGTAATAAATAGGTTTGTAGCCTTAGGTTATAAATTCGGGGTAAACAGTTATTGTTTACACCTCTATTTTAATCTTTTCCGAAATTTTATCGAGAATAGATCGACCGTATGTTTATACAAGATTGGGATTGAATACAGAAGTGTATCAATCCTAAATTATATTTCTTGAATCGAAGAAATATTGTTATTAAGAATTACGATAATCTAGGTGGTGCCCTGAGACTGAAGTAAGCTACAACAGGAGGTGTAACTATTTGTGGAGAGAGTTGTTTATATGTAACAATTTGTACAGGCTGAATTATTTCGCCTATATTATTATTCTCCAATGCTTCGAATGAGGCAAGGTTTGATAACTGATTGAAAGTAAAGAAGCCCGCCGATGTATGATGATGGGTTTCGAAAGGTGGTGTCTGGCTGTCGTCTGCATCTTTTGCAAACTTATTATAGGGGTGGGAATGCACATATATAACCCCGTTGTAGACGTGTGTATGAATAAAATAAGAAACACAACTAAAGTATCCTATATATAATAAGAGCAGTACTTTAGCTGTATTTCTTATCTGTTTTGCAGACACGGTTATATTATGTTATCTGTTTCGTACTATTAGTATTTACTGTATATAATAGACATTTTCATATCCTTCGGCTCTGTTCTTAATATGGCCGATGTCGGAAACATCTGATTGTACAGATCCGTTATCACATTGACAGTATATCCGCTCGAGTTTGTCGTTTGCGTATATGTAGCTGATACCGGAATAATAAGATATTTCAAGTCGGGAAGAGGCGATACCCCCTTCTCCTTGTAATATTTTGCATAGTGATTGATGACACTCGCCAGATTCCCAAAGTCATATGAATTGTTGGTCGAGGAACGGGTGGTTACAAAGCTGGTTTGCGCATCGTGTAATTTTCTGTTAAAGAAGAAATTCGGTAACGAGTCTTTGTTTATAAACAGAACATCCGAAGGTCTGCTCAGACCCGATTCTGCTTCCTTTTCTGTATTTCCCAGTATTTTAAAGTTAGCAGCATTGATAACAGCATCTTTACCTGCACCTGCGACAGCTGCGTTCACTATAGCATCCAATGGAATCGTTACTTCCGTATACAGTCCGGCAGGAGTACTCATATATGTTTTGGTAGGCCATTCGTTATTGATAGGCTTTTCCAATTTGTTGTCTAGGATATTCATATCAGCCGGAGGTGAGTTTTTCACATGATTCATCTGTATAACTTCAGGTGTAACCGGAAGCCTGAATATACCGGCTACGGCAGAGTCGGCTGTATTTGCCGCGTTTTTAATCTGATATGTATAATGGATGTCAAATTCTGTATAGTCTACATTGATAATACTTCCAGAACCGAAATTAGTAGTTACATATACGCCTTTGAAGAATTCTTTCAGGGCATTGGAGTTTTTGAAAGTAGTGCTATCCGTTTTCCATTTTTCATAAAAACGCTTACCTAATTCCAAATTGAGATTAGTCGAAATAGTTCTGATTCTGGTACTGCTGATGACAGTGTCGGGTACATCCTGTATAGAGAAAATGCTTTGTCCCAGTAATTTTTGCATGTCGCAGTAATTCTCAGGATCTATGCTTGTGAAGAAGAATGCTTTCAGCGATTTTGTTACTTCATATACAGATAAACCCATAGGGGATACAGTGTCTCCTGTAAAATATGTAAACTCTGTGTTCAACCTGACTGAATCAATGGTTATGCCCATTTTATTCGGATCCGCAAATGCTGAATTTTCTGCACAGTAGAACTCACATAAGTAATCGGATTTTATCTTTCCGAATACAGGATCGGTATACTCTCCAAGTAAGCCGTACACAGTGCGCGCATATACTGAATCGTTAAACGAACGGGTTACGGCAGTGAGGTTAAGGGTGTCGGATCCTACGAATATATCGTCACCGCCTGGTTGTATACTGCTACCGAGAGAGGTCAGGTCGTCATCACAAGCCACAAATGTTATCGTGGAAAGAGTGATCGCCAGAATCAATAATGTTTTAATTTTCATTCAAACTATTGTTAAATTCAATTTGGGGTTCAAATATCCAAAAAAATGCTGTTCTCAAGAAATAAAACAGCATTTTTCTATATTTATTTTAGATACTTTAAAGATTCTCGTAAAAATTATTGATGGCATCTACAGAAACGTCTAAATTACCCGGATAAGGCAGGAATTTTTTTTCTGATTTATTTATGTTATCGAGTACGTTATTGTTCACATTTTCTTCACTTTGTATAACACCATCTGCATATTTTACGGCAAAGTTAGAAAGTGTTTCGTAATCTACAACACCTTTTAATGCTTCCACGTCTTTATCTTTTATTCCGTCAAATTTTAGCTTGTCAATGAATTTATTGCTGAATGGTTGTTTAAAGTCATCATTGTATAAAGAATATACAATTTTCGAGTTCTTGAAGCAAGGATCGTCTGCGTAGGCTGTTTTTATGTATAGCCCTGTCAGTGCTGTCATCCATCCGTGACAATCTATTACATCAGGTATCCAACGCAGTTTTTTTATTGTTTCCAGCACGCCTCTTACATAGAAAATGCTGCGTTCATCATTATCGCTGAATTCTACATCCTTATCGTCGGCTATTGTATGCTTACGCTTAAAATAGTCGTCGTTATCTATAAAATAGATTTGCATCCGGGCAGCCTGTATAGACGCCACCTTGATGATTAGGGGATGATCGGTATCATCGATGATAAGATTCATGCCCGAAAGCCGTATTACTTCATGAAGCTGATTCCGTCTTTCATTTATATTTCCGAATTTAGGCATAAATGTCCTGATTTCCTGTCCTTTTTCTTGTATAGCTTGAGGTAAGTATCTACAATTTGTCGCAATTGGTGAATCAGGAAGATAAGGCGTTATCTCCTGTGTGATGTATAAAACTTTTTTTGTACCCATTTAATTTACTCTCTTCTGAATTCGATTGAGAGTACAAAGATAATAAAAAAAAATCTTCTTTTTTGCAAACTTTGCTTCACAAAATATTGAATTCTCTCTTTTTACGGGGGATGAGTTGTGTTTTGACCTGTTTTATACGTTAAATTACAGAACAAAAATACAGGATTGTTTCGCCAATCCATAAATATTTACTTGCTTTGTATCCGTTTTTATTGATGTGAATAAATGGATTTGATTAAAACAACTCAGGGTATGCGTAACAAAGTTACAGCCTTGCGTTCGGAAGGTAAAACGATTGGTTTGGTTCCCACTATGGGGGCTTTGCACGAGGGGCATCTCTCCCTTGTGAAACAATGTATTGCCGACAACGATGTTTGCATTGTGAGCATCTTTGTAAACCCTACCCAGTTTAATAATAAGGAAGATCTTAAAAAATATCCGAGAAATCTGGAACGGGACTGTGAATATCTGAAATCGGTGGGGGTTGGTGTAATTTTTGCTCCCTCTGTAGATGAGGTTTATCCGGAGCCGGATACCCGTCAATTCGATTTCGGACAACTTGATAAAGTGATGGAGGGCGAGCATCGTCCGGGCCATTTTAACGGAGTTGCCCAGGTGGTAAGCCGCCTGTTTGATATAGTGAAGCCGGACAGGGCATATTTCGGGGAAAAAGATTTTCAGCAACTGGCTATCATACGTGAGATGGTGAAACAGCTGAAGTTGGATATAAATATCGTCCCGATGCCTATTGTTAGGGAAGTCAGCGGACTTGCTCTAAGCAGCCGTAACGAACGATTGACTGCTACTCAGAAAGAGGTTGCAGTGAATATATCCAAGGTTCTGGCGGAAAGTAAGGAGTGGATGAAGACTAGTTCTGTAGAGGAGGTGATAAAGGCGGTAACAACTACACTGGACTCTTTTACCGAACTGAAAGTTGAATATTACGAAATTGTGGATGGCTATACTTTACAGTCGGTAACAGATTGGAAGGATAGTGATTATATAGTGGGTTGCATTGCTATATTTTGTGGCGAAGTGCGATTGATAGATAATATTATATATAAGGCGGATAGCCAAAATTAAGGGAACGAAAAATGATTATAGAGGTTGTAAAATCGAAGTTACATCGTGTTACTGTAACCGAAGCCAACTTGAATTATATAGGAAGTATCACGATAGATGAAGATCTGATGGATGCTGTAAACCTGATTGAAGGTGAGAAAGTTCAGATTGTAAATAATAATAACGGTGAGCGTCTTGAGACTTATATTATAAAGGGAAAGCGGGGCTCGGGGGCTATCTGTCTGAATGGCGCAGCTGCCCGAAAGGTTCAGCCCGGAGATATTGTTATCATCATGTCATATGCATACATGGATTTTGAGGAAGCTAAGACTTTCAAGCCATGGGTTGCATTTCCCGATACAAAAACAAACAAACTAATTAAATAAAACTGACATTTTAAAGATGCTAATAGCTATGTGCTAATAGCTATCGGCCCGGATTATGTATTCATACAAAGATATATGGAAAGTAAGTTTGCCTATTATGTTAGGCTTGCTTGCTCAGAATATTGTTCAGATTACAGCTACTATTTTTCTTGGAAGAGTAGGAGAGGTTGAGCAAAGTGCGTCCGGATTGGCCGGTATCTACTATATCGCCTTTTTTACGCTTTGCTTCGGATTCAGTATCGGAGGCCAGATCATGATAAGTCGCCGTAATGGAGAGAAGAATTATAACAAGATTGGAAGTATTGTCATTCAGGGTATGATTTTTCTGGAACTTATAGCTTTGATACTCTTTGTTGGGTCTTCCCTCCTGAGCGAATATGTCCTTCCCCGTTTCATGGAATCGGAAAAGGTTTATGAGGCTGTGCATTCTTACCTCTCGTGGCGTATATATGGCTTTTTCTTTGCTTCTATAAATGTTATGTTCCGGGCTTTCTATGTCGGTATAGCCCGTACGCCTGTGCTGACAATGAATGCGGTAGTAATGGCTGTGGTCAACTTTATAGGAGACTACGTTCTTATATTCGGTAAATTTGGTTTCCCCGAACTTGGAATAGAAGGGGCCGGTATTGCTGCCGTGATATCTGAAATAGCATCGGTGCTCTTCTTTGTAATATATACATTGAAGACAGTAGACCTCAAGAAATACGGGTTTATGAAAATGCGATTCAGATTCTCTATTGTAAAGAGTATCCTGAATATTTCATCTTTTACGATGGTTCAGTATTTAATTTCCATGTCTACATGGTTCATATTCTTTATGGCGATGGAGCAGCATTCTTCACGGGCATTGGCTGTCACAAATATTGTCCGTAGTTTCTATATGCTTTTCTTTATCCCGATGAATGCTTTTGCAACGACGGCGAATACGCTTGTTGGTAATACGATGGGTGCAGGCAAGATAAAAGATGTAATACCTCTTATCAAAAGAATTTGCTCGCTTAGTCTCGGAGTTATTCTTATTGTAATGTTGGTGACTGGCCTTGGTGCTGAATTCTGGATATCATTAATAGCCTCGCACGAAGATATATCATTGATACCCGAGTCGGTTACACCTTTGCTGGTTGTAGTATTTGCTTTGCCTATTTGTAGTTTGAGTACTGTGATATTTAATTCAATTTCGGGTACGGGGAATACACGTGCCGCTTTGCAACTCGAAATAATAACATTGGTGTCATATGTCCTTTATATGTATTGGATAGTGATATATAAATCGGCATCAGTAGCGGTGTGCTGGACGGTGGAATACGTATATTGGGGAGGCTTGCTGTTGTTCTCATTCTTGTATCTGAAATATGCCAAATGGCAGCATAAGATTGTGTAAGTGATATAACCTGCTTATTATAGGTTACATCTTCAGATAAAAATTCTTAACCAGTCTTATAAATTCATCAGAATATACATGCCTTTCTTTTTCAATAATCAAGTTGGTTTCGATTAACGGGAGTTCTGTTTTTGAAAATTCGATCAGGACCCGTTTAGGTAAGGATACCGGAGTAGGATATACGTTCGTGATGCGCGACGGATACAGCCCGAGCTTTTTAGATAAAGAGGATAGAGTTCCTTTATAATCAAAGGGATATATAATAGACAGCTTTCCTTTGCTTGTTAATAAGACAGAGGAAATCCCTAGTAATTCTTCCAAAGATAAGCTGTCGGTATGGCGGGCTAATGTCCGTTCTTTATGTGGTGATTTTAATGATTGAATAAAGAATGGTGGATTAGAAACGATTAGGTCATATTGTTGTCCGGACTCCCTGAAATGCTGTAACGAAGATTCGAAAGCCTGTATTTGACCGGAGAAGGGTGAATGTTTTATATTTTCTTTTGTCTGCTCTATTGCATTGTGGTCGATATCGATAGCATCTATGCGAAGGCTGTCTTTCCTTTGAGCAAGCATTAAGGCTATCAGGCCTGTTCCTGTGCCTATGTCGAGAGCTTTCTCTGCCTCTGTAATATTTATCCATGCACCAAGCAATACCCCGTCCGTACCTACTTTCATGGCACATAAGTCGTGGTATACAGTGAATCGTTTAAACTTGAAATAGGGATTTGGCATGTTTTGTCTGCTTTTATCTTGAAATACTGCAAAGCCAAATGTTGAAATCCATTATGGCACAAATTTTGTTATATATTAAAACAAAGTTAATTATAATTCTGTATTTTTACAGCCCCTTGCAGAGGAGGGGGTAAATCCAATTTAAATAAAAGGATAATATGTCTAATAAAAAGAGAGATTTTCTTCATCTAAACGAAAGTAATGAACAGGTTATTTCAATCATAGCCAACGACTTCGATGATGGGGACTGCTATATAAACGAGAAAGACCTGAAAGAAGAATTACCTATTTTACCTCTTCGTAATACGGTGATTTTTCCGGGAACGAGCATGCCGATTGCAGTTGCCCGTAAAAAATCGTTGAAACTTATAAAGAGCGTAAACCGCCTGAAAGGAAAATATGTCGGATTAGTCTGCCAAAAGGACGCAGAAAATGATGATCCGGAAATTGCCGACTTATACTCTATGGGTGTGATCGGCGAAATTATACGTGTGATAGAGTTGCCGGACGACGAAAATGTAACGGTCATTTTTCAAGGGAAAAAACGTTTCCGGCTGACAAAACTGACGCAAACCGAACCTTTTCTTAAAGGGCATTATGAAATACGTGAAACTGTAGCTGTCCTTAAAAACGATACAGAATATAAAGCATTGTTAGACTCTATAAGGGATATGACAATACAGATGCTGCGTATGTATGGCGAACCACCGAAAGAATTTATACAACGCCTGAAGTCAGATGTGGTATCTCCGCTTTTGGTAAACTATTGTTGTGCCAACTTGCCGGTATCCGGAACGGAAAAACAAAGTTTGCTGGATATTGATGACGATAAGGAGCGTGCTTACCGCTTGCTTGTAATTCTCAATCGTGAGACTCAGATGATGGAGATGAAGCTCAATATTCAGATGAAGACACGTGAGGAACTGAATCAGCAGCAAAAAGAATATTTTTTGCAACAGCAAATCAAGACTATTCAGGATGAGCTCGGAGGAAATCCTCAACAGGTCGATCTGGACGAATTCAGACAACGCGGGCAAAAGAAGAAGTGGAACAAAGAAGCTGCTCAGACATTCGAAAAGGAAATGAGTAAATTGGAACGTCTACATCCACAGTCACCTGATTATTCTACTCAATTCACATATATAGAAACATTGCTCGATTTGCCTTGGGGCGAATATACGAAAGACAATTTCAATCTTAAAAATGCGCAGAAAGTACTTGATCAGGATCATTTCGGTCTGGAGAAGGTAAAGGAGCGTATAATCGAGCACCTGGCAGTATTGAAGCTAAAAGGAGATCTGAAATCACCGATAATTTGTCTTTACGGCCCTCCGGGAGTAGGTAAGACATCATTGGGTAAATCTATCGCAAAAGCCCTGAACCGTAATTATGTACGTGTTTCGTTCGGTGGATTGCATGATGAATCGGAAATACGTGGTCACCGGCGTACATATATCGGAGCTATGCCGGGACGTATTATACAGAATATATTGAAAGCCGGTTCGTCAAACCCCGTGTTTGTCTTGGATGAAGTGGATAAGATCGGAAGCGATTTTAAAGGGGACCCTTCTTCTGCTTTGCTTGAAGTACTCGATCCGGAGCAGAATTCTGCTTTCCATGACAATTATCTGAATATAGATTATGATCTGTCGAAAGTAATGTTTATTGCTACGGCCAATAACCTGTCTACTATTTCCCAACCGTTGCTCGACCGTATGGAATTAATTGATGTAAGTGGTTATATCATTGAAGAAAAAGTAGAGATAGCCCGCCGTCACCTGATTCCCAAACAAATGGAAAATCACGGTTTGGCTAAGGATGTAATTGATATTCCGAAAAAGACAATAGAGAAAATCGTTGAGAACTATACACGTGAATCCGGAGTACGCGAACTGGATAAGAAGATAGCCAAAGTGATGCGTAAAGTTGCCCGTAAGGTAGCTTCGGAAGAAGAATACAAGAAGATTATCGAACCTGAAGATTTACACGAATACCTCGGTGCTATAGAATATACCCGGGATCAGTATCAGGGTAATGGTTATGCCGGAGTGGTTACAGGCCTCGCCTGGACATCGGTTGGAGGTGAAATACTCTTTATTGAGACATCCTTGAGTAAAGGTAAAGGTGGAAAGCTCACTCTTACCGGAAATCTGGGTGATGTGATGAAAGAATCTGCCGTATTGGCACTGGAGTATCTTCATTCCCATTCCCAGCATTTCGATATCGACGAAAAGGTTTTTGATAACTGGAATGTTCATGTCCATGTACCGGAAGGAGCTATTCCAAAAGATGGTCCGTCGGCAGGTATCACTATGGTAACGTCTTTGGCTTCGGCCTTTACCCAACGTAGGGTGAAAGCAAATCTTGCTATGACAGGAGAAATTACTTTACGAGGCAAAGTATTGCCTGTAGGAGGTATCCGCGAAAAGATACTGGCAGCCAAACGTGCCGGAATAAAAGATATAATTCTTTGTAAAGAAAATAAGAAAGATATCGATGAAATTAAGCCGCTTTATCTGAAAGGATTAACTTTCCACTATGTGGATGATATAAAGCAGGTTCTGGATATAGCTTTGCTAAAAGAGAAAGTAAAAGAGCCGCTGGATTTGACAGTAAAAGAAGAAAAGACCGCAAACTGATAAAACAAATAAGTGTAAATCGGAGGATTTACACTTATTTGTTTTAAACAATTTTCTTACATTTGTAGCACAATGATCGATAGTACGGATATAAAGGAGAGAGGAACGTCGTTACTCAGATATGCCATGCATTATGGCGCTATTCTGGGGCTGTTCTGGATGTTTAAATATATGTTTAAGATAGGCGCCGGATTTTCAGATCATGTGTTTATTTATATATTCTATTTATTGAATGTCGGCACATTCCTGCTTATATATATTTTTACTTTTAAATATAAAGCTTCAGAACCGGATAAGCCAAAGGGTATATGGTCGTGTGTCTTTTTCGTTGTACTGATCTGTTTCTTTGCCTCCTTTTTCGAAGCTGTGATTATGTACGCTCATTATAAATTTATTGACCCCGGATTTTTTATGAAGATGACCGCACCTTTTATAGCAATGGTAGATAAAATGCCCAATCTTCAGCCGGATCAGAAAGAAATATACCTTTATATTGTTACAGGAAAACCATTATATATTATCTCCGGATTTATTGGTAATGTGATATTGGGGGTAGTTCTGGGTTTTCTTATGAGCTTTCTTGTAAATAGTACAAGTAATATGAATAATAATAGGCCTTAAGCCTCTGATTAATTATATATTATTCCGATGGACATATCTGTTGTAATACCGTTACTGAATGAAGAAGAATCTCTTCCGGAACTTTACGCGTGGATAAAGCGGGTAATGGATGAGAACGGGTATTCATATGAAGTAATCTTTGTAGATGATGGTAGTACCGATCGGTCATGGGATGTTATAAGTGCCCTGAAGAAAAATTCTCCGGAAATAAAAGCGATACGTTTCAGACGTAATTATGGCAAGTCTCCCGCACTTCATTGTGCATTTCATAAAGCGGAGGGAGATGTTGTTATCACTATGGATGCTGATATGCAGGATAGTCCGGACGAGATTCCCTCACTATATAAAATGATAAAGGAGGATGGTTATGATTTGGTATCGGGCTGGAAAAAGAAGCGTTACGACCCGTTGTCAAAGACTCTGCCTACCAAATTATTCAATGCGACTGCCCGTAAAGTATCGGGAGTGAAGTTGCATGACTTTAATTGCGGATTGAAATCGTACCGGAAAGAAGTCGTGAAAAGTATAGAAGTGTACAACGATATGCATCGTTATATTCCTTATCTGGCTAAGATAGCCGGATTTAATAAAATAGGGGAGAAAGCTGTGCATCATCAGGCCCGTAAATACGGTAAGAGTAAATTTGTAGGTCTTAGCCGCTTCGTAAACGGTTATCTGGATTTGCTTACACTTTGGTTCCTTTCCGTATTCGGACGTAAACCGATGCATTTTTTCGGACTGTGGGGAACAGTTATGTTCCTGTTGGGCTTTATAGCCGTAATTATTGTTGGCGCGAATAAGTTATACGCCATCAGTAATGGTATTCCACATCCGTTGGTTACAAATTCCCCGTATTTTTATATTGCCCTGACTATGATGTTATTGGGTACGCAATTATTCCTCGCAGGATTTTTAGGTGAAATTGTCTCCCGAAATTCGACTGTCAGGAACGATTATAAGATAACAGAAGAACTATAAATCTAAAATGCCGATGTAAGAATACCGGCATTTTTTGCAATTATAAGATCACTAATGAAACTAAAAGAACTCATCGAAAGTCGCTATTCGGTCAGGGCTTATCTTTCTCAGGCTGTAGAGGAAGATAAGATCAATTACATTCTCGAATGTGCAAGGTTGGCACCTTCTGCCTGTAATAATCAGCCATGGAAATTTTTCGTTATCCGTAATCAATCCGTGATATCCTGCATACAGGAGTCATACAACAGAGAGTGGTTTAAATCCGCTCCGGTACATATTGTAGTGTGTAAAGACTCTTCCGTGTCGTGGAAAAGGACAGGATCGGACAACAAAGATTTCGGAGATGTAGATGCTGCTATTGCAGCAGAACATATTTGCCTTGCAGCAGCGGAGATCGGTTTAGGTACATGCTGGGTATGTAATTTTAAACCTGATGTATTGACAGAGGTACTGAACTTATCCCCTAACCTCGAACCTATTGTCATATTTCCGCTTGGCTACATCGATAAGGATAAAAGTATATCCCCAGAAAAGAAACGTAAGCCCTTGTCTGATATAACCGAATGGATATGATTCAGATTGTTGCGTTGGCGGTAGGCCTTTCAATGGATAGTTTAGTTGTTGCTCTTACGAGTGGGGCTGTTATAGGAAATCATAAAACAATCAATGTTCTCAAAATAGCAGGTATGCTGGCTTTTATACAGATGAGCCTTACTGTTTTCGGATGGTTTGTGGGGTCCACATTTGCACGTTATATAGAGCAGTTCGATCATTGGCTGGCATTTGGTATTTTATGTTTTCTGGGAGTCAGGGTAATAGTTGCCAGTCTGAAAGACGAGGAAAGTACCCCATTCAATCCGCTTAGTTTTAAAGTTATGTTTGGTTTGGCGATAGCCACCAGTATAGATGCCACAGCTGTGGGATTATCTTTGTCTTTGGTTAATGTACAGATACTGCTTCCCGCGTTAATTATTGGTGTAGTAACTTTTATGATGTCTTCGTTCGGGATTATATTTGGCTGTAAGGCAGGGCAAAAATGTAATCTGCGTATAAATATAGCCGGAGGGATCATTCTTATTCTTATTGGTTGTAGTATATTGTTCCAGCATACAGTTCTGTCCGAAACCCATACAGTCCTTCTTTGATTATTGTTTAAGACAATAAACTCATGTTAAATAAATTGAAACAATTGAACTAACAGGTTGTTTCATAGTTTTATTTAATATCAGTGTATTATATTTGTCAAGGTAGCAGATGAAAGAAAGTATTTGATAGTATATTATCGAATCATAACGCGTTCTTGTTTCTTTTGCTTACCAAAATAATAAATAGGTCTGCGACCTTAACTAATAATTTATATAAAATGACATTTCTGCTTTTTCTAATATTTGCTATAATTATATTCGGAGTGATGGTCCTGCTATCAGTGGTTAGAGGAGTGTCGTCTTTTATTTTTGGAAAACCTTCCACATCACATAGCGGATATGCGTCCAATAATAGATATACTTCTAATAATAAAACTTCTTCATCTGGTCGGTCGGAACATACATCTTCGGGGTCAAATAAAAAGATATTCTCTAAAGATGAGGGGGAATATGTAAAGTATGAAGAAATAAAAGACTAACCTAAGTTTTTTCTACTCCATTAAGTATTCAAACTTTCTGTACAGGTTACTGGTTCAGACTTTTTAGGCATTCTTTTCGGGTTATAAAAATATATCTTACCTTTATCCTAGGGAATATGCATATTCTCTGAGATAAGAGTCATAGAGTATTTAGAGAATGAATAAAAGGAAATTAGTTTATATTTCACGAAACTACAAAGGGGTCTCAGCCGGGAATGATGCCCGTACAGACACTGAGGCTCTCTTAGATGATTTTGGTTATCGGAATATTGGATTAAAGCAAAGCCTTAGCCAAAGTAAGGTAACTGATTTTATACGCAATCTGGCTGGAACCATTAAAGGGCTCATATTAATGCCCTTCAATGGAATTCTTTTTATTCAGTATCCTACAAAGAAATATTATATATTGTTGTGCAAAATCGCTCATCTGAAACACACTAAAGTAATTTCTCTGATACACGATTTAGGCTCCTTCCGACGAAAAAAAATATCTGTGGCACAGGAAATCGGCCGTTTAAATAACTCGGATTATATTATTGCAACAAATCAGAAAATGAAAGATTGGCTAATCGCTAATAATGTAAAAGCTGAGATCGATGCACTGGGAGTATGGCATTTTTTATCTAAAGAAGAACGTAAACCTGAGTTCAGATCAGAAGATAATTATCCATATGCAATTTGCTATGCCGGGGCTTTGAACCGGAGAAAAAATGCATTTTTATATGAATTTATCTCTTATCCAAGAAACTTTGTATTAAACATCTATGGTGATAGATTCGATATTGCCGATACTGATGATTTCCATTGCAGAGGATATATCGATAGCGATACTTTTATTCTTACAAATAATGACGATTTCGGTCTTGTTTGGGATGGTGATTCGATGGATGAATGCTCCGGAAGTTTCGGCGCTTATCTCAAATATAATACTCCACATAAGGTATCGTTCTATATCAAAAGCCATTTGCCTGTAATTATATGGAGACAGGCGGCATTAGCCCCTTTTGTAGAAGAAAATAAAATAGGGATGGCGATTGATTCCCTAACCGAGATAAATGGTATTCTTTCGTCCGTGACTCCCGGATATTATAATGAGATGAAATGGAATGTTATTGAAATGAGTAAGAAACTCCAGTCCGGCTTTTACCTGAAACAAGCAATAGATAAGTTCAATATTTGAATGTCATAAATAAAAAGGGTTGCATCTATTATGATGCAACCCTTTTCTGTAACTATTATAGAGTATTAGTTCTTTCCTTTAAGCAAGCTATTATACAGATTGTCATTGTGTATAATCTCATAGGCCTTTTTGAATGTCTCACTATACCCGTTATATATTTTGAGAGATGTTTCCGTATCATACACATCCCGCGCCAGAAGCATTTTCAGCTGCATTCTGATTAAGTCTGAAGCTTTATTGAATTCATCCTCGTTATATGTAATTTTCTCTTCTTCTCCGGCAGCTACAATCTTCTCCAACAGGCTTTGCGGAACAATATATTTCTTCAGAAAAGCTTCTTTTGTAGGATATTCATCCAGAATATCTTTACGGTGATTATCTACTTCACTATACGCAACTTTATAGATAAGTCCCCTGTTTGCAATATTTCTGAAATAGGGTGTATAATTTGTCGTGTCCAGTGGAACAAAGTAGTCCGGCATAATACCTCCGCCACCATATACAGTCCTGTGATTCATTAGGGTTGTGTATTTTAGCGAGTCAGGAAAGTGGATACTGTCGGCGTGCATCATTTCCCCTTTATTATATCTTTCTATTACGTCCATATTATAGGATGTAAGATCTCCGCTTGTGTATGGCTTTTGTATAGAACGTCCTGTCGGAGTATAGTAACGGGCTACAGTCAACCTTATCATTGATTCGTCAGGGAGCGGGATTTGTCTTTGTACAAGTCCTTTGCCGAAGCTGCGGCGGCCAACAATTACACCTCTGTCCCAATCTTGAACTGCACCTGACAAAATTTCACTCGCTGAGGCCGAGCCTTCATTAATCATAATTACCACTTTTCCATCTTCGAAATTTCCTTTTTCAGTCGATACTTCATCCCTTCTCGGTTGACGCAATCCCTCTGTGTAAACAATAAGTTTACCTTTACTGAGAAACTCGTCTGACAGGTCGATTGCAGGAGCCATATATCCCCCGCCATTACTTTCAAGGTCGAGTATGAGGTTTTTCATCCCTTCCTTTTTTAATTTTGCTAAAGCATCCTGAAATTCTTTTGTTGTTGTAGCCCCGAAGCGAATGATGCGTATATACCCCGTATTATTATCTACCATATAGGAAGCATCTATGCTATATACAGGTATTTTTGCACGGGTTATTTTGAATTCCAGCAGTTCCGGCACGCCGCGGCGCAGAACCTTTATATCCACTTTTGTTCCTTTGGGGCCTTTGAGACGCGACATGACATATTTTGTCGACCTTTTTACTCCTGCTATAAGCGTATCATTTACATAGAGAATTTTATCCCCGGCCATCAATCCGGCTTTTTCAGAAGGGCCTCCGGGTAATGCTTCGATGACGTAAAGCGTATCGGTTAACATGTTGAACGAGATTCCGATTCCGTCGAAGTTACCCTCAAGAGGTTCATTCATATCTTGTACTTCATCTGTGCTGATGTAGGTAGAGTGAGGGTCCAGCTTCTCCAGAAGTGATTTAATAGCATCTTCAGCAAGCTTTTGGTCATTTACATCATCTACATACAGATTTTCGATAATTGCCATTGTTGTCGCTACTTTTTTAGACCCTTCACTCATTTTGAACTGGGCAGAGGCAGAAGCTACAATGGTAAGAAAGCACAGAGCCGCGATAATAACTCTTTTCATATATATTTATCTTGATTATATTTATGTTTCTGCAAAATACGAATATTGTTCTGTGTAATTCAGATCTATTGCCGGGTTTTCAGATTCATGCCTTCGGGTATAAATTCGCTGACATCATGTCCGAATCTTAATAACTCGCGTACTATGGTAGAACTAATATGTGTGAGTTCTGGTTCAGTGAAAAGTATAAAAGTTTCGATTCCTGAAATCTTCCGGTTCATATCGGCAATTGTTTTTTCGTATTCGAAGTCATTTACCGAGCGTATACCTCTTACTATAAAATGGGCTTCAACTGCTTTAGCAAAATCTACGGTCAGGCTATCATAAGTTTCTACGGAAATGCGAGACTCGTTTTTATAGAGTGAGCGTATCATCTCGATGCGGTGTTCGAGAGAGAAATAGCTTTTTTTTGCATCATTCTTCCCAATGGCAATAACGATCTCATCGACTAATTCGAGAGACCGTTTTACCAATGAATGATGCCCTATCGTAAAGGGATCGAATGTTCCCGGAAAGATTGCTTTTTTCTTCATTATTCTAGTTTGCCATATCAGATATGAATTTGATACGGACCAAACGGATTTCATCTTCTGAATATTCACCTAACTCGTTGATTGCTTCTTCCAGATCGTCCGATTCGGCTTCCTGGAAATATTGAAAAATATCATCCAGATGATCTTCGTCGATTACCTCACGCAAGAAATAATCAATATTGATTTTGGTGCCTGAATATACAATTGCTTCAACTTCATTGAGCAATTCTGTAAAATCAATTCCTTTCGATTCGGCCAGATCGTCCAAGGCTACTTTTCTGTCGATGGCCTGTACGATGGCAACCTTTAGTTTAGACTTGTTGGCTACGGTTCTTACACGTAAATCTTCAGGACGTTCAATCTCGTTTTCTTCAACATGTTTCTTTATAATTTGCAGGAATTCGGCTCCGTATCTTTTAGCCTTACCCGCACCTACACCCGGAATATTCTGTAATTCCTCCATTGTGATAGGATAGATGGTTGCCATCGCTTCCAATGAAGGGTCCTGGAAAATCACATATGGCGGAACGTTATTGTTCTTAGCCATTTTTTTGCGAAGGTCCTTCATTATGGAAAATAATACCGGGTCTACGGCCGAACCACCGCCACCGCCTTTCACTACTACATCGTCTATGTTGTCATCGTCTTCCAGATCTTCTTCATCGGCAGTTGTGATTTTGAAAGATACAGGCTTTTTAAGGAAGTCTTTTCCTTTTTTTGTAATCTTTAATAGCCCGTAATTTTCGATATCCTTATCAAAATATCCTGCGATAATGGCCTGACGAATCACTGCATTCCATGTATCTTCATCGGCATCATCTCCGGAACCGAACACTTCCAGATCCTGATGCTCGTATGTTTCAATTTCGGATGTTTCTTTACCTCTGAGGATATTGATAACATAATCCGTCTTGAATTTTTCTTTTAACGCAACTACAGCTTCCAGAGCTGTTAATAATAAATCTTTAGCTTCCACCTGTTTTTTTGGATTTACACAATTGTCACAATTTCCACAATTTCTCACTTTATATTCTTCACCGAAATAATGAAGGAGCACCTTTTTTCTGCATAATGCAGTCTCTGCGTATGCCGCTGTTTCAAGGAGCAGTTGTTTTCCTATTTCTTGTTCGGCAACAGGTTTTCCCTGCATGAACTTCTCTAGTTTCTGTAAGTCTTTAAAGGAGTAGAAGGCAATGCATTTTCCTTCGCCTCCGTCTCGTCCGGCACGGCCTGTTTCCTGATAATATCCTTCAAGGCTCTTTGGCATGTCGTAATGTATTACATACCTTACATCCGGCTTGTCTATCCCCATCCCGAAGGCAATAGTAGCTACGATAACATCGACCTGTTCCATCAGGAATGCATCCTGATTTGCAGAGCGCGTATTTGCATCCAATCCTGCGTGATATGGTAATGCATTGATATTATTTGTTTGCAGTATTTCTGCAAATTCTTCTACTTTCTTGCGGCTCAGGCAATATATAATACCCGATTTATGTCCCTGCGATTTGATATATTTTATAATATCCTTGTCTACATTGTTCGTTTTGGAACGCACTTCATAGAAAAGATTTTCTCTGTTGAATGAGGCTTTGAAAACATCGGCTTCGACCATTCCCAGATTCTTCTGGATGTCGAGTTGTACTTTTGGAGTAGCTGTCGCTGTGAGCGCGATGATCGGATGTTTACCTATCTCGGTAACTATAGGACGTATCCGCCTGTATTCCGGACGGAAATCATGTCCCCATTCCGATATACAGTGTGCTTCATCTATAGCGTAAAACGAAATCTTTATTTGCCGGAGAAAATCTATGTTTTCTTCTTTTGTCAAGGATTCGGGCGCTACATACAGTAACTTGGTTTTACCTGAAAGGATATCGCCTTTCACCTGTTCTATGGCAGCTTTGTTTAGTGATGAATTGATGAAATGGGCAACTCCATCTTCCTCGCTGAAATTGCGCATAGCATCTACCTGATTCTTCATCAGCGCTATAAGCGGTGATATGATAACGGCCGTTCCCTCCATCAACAGGGCCGGCAACTGGTAGCAAAGCGACTTCCCTCCCCCTGTAGGCATCAGGACAAAAGTATCCTTCTCGTCCAGAAGATTCTGGATGATTGCCTCTTGGTTTCCTTTGAATTTATCAAAGCCAAAATGCTTTTTTAAAGCAACGGTCAGTTTATCGTTTCGGTCAGGCATATTTGTAAAAAAATAGGCTATTATGTTATACGAAGATAAAATCCTAATTTTAAATCTCCAACTTAAAATAGGCTATTTTTTATGAAAAAAACAAACTTTATTGTGAATTTTTGAGTTTTATCATTTGCGACTTCGCGAGTTGTTCTTCGGCATAGTCTTTAGTGATGTGTAATTGCGTTTGTTTTGTAGATGGTATGGTAAACATTGCGTCCATCATTATATTTTCTACAATGGAGCGCAATCCTCTTGCTCCTAATTTGTATTCTATAGCCTTGTCTACAATAAATTCGTATACATCTTCGTCGAATGTGAGATCTACGTCATCCATCTTGAAGAGCTTGATATATTGTTTTATTATAGAGTTTTTAGGCTCGGTAAGAATTCTGCGCAAAGCACTCCGGTCCAATGCATCCAGATATGTCAGTATTGGCAGACGTCCGATAATTTCGGGAATCAGTCCGTAAGATTTTAAATCCTGAGGAGCTACATATTGCAACAGGTTTTCTCTGTCTACTTCTGCATTTTTCAGAGAAGAGGCATATCCTACTACTTTAGTATTCAGGCGTTGGGCAATTTTCCGTTCTATACCGTCAAACGCTCCTCCACAAATGAAGAGGATGTTTTTAGTGTCTACAGCGATCATTTTTTGGTCAGGGTGCTTACGGCCCCCTTGCGGCGGCACATTCACAATCGATCCTTCAAGCAATTTTAGTAATCCCTGCTGTACTCCTTCGCCGCTTACATCACGGGTGATTGACGGGTTGTCGCTTTTACGTGCTATCTTATCTATCTCGTCAATGAATACGATTCCTCTCTCGGCTGACGCTACATCATAGTCCGAAGCCTGAAGTAGCCGTGTAAGGATACTTTCTATGTCTTCTCCTACATATCCGGCTTCGGTAAGTACGGTTGCGTCTACAATGGCGAAAGGTACATGCAGCATCTTTGCTATTGTACGTGCCAGAAGTGTCTTTCCGGTGCCGGTAGGGCCTACAAGGATAATATTCGATTTTTCTATTTCTATATCATCGTTCTTTTCCTGTAATATCCGTTTGTAGTGATTATAAACGGCAACAGCCAGATAGCGTTTGGCGTTGTCTTGTCCGATAATATATCCGTCGAGGTATTCTTTTATCTTTTTGGGGTCAGGGAGTTGTGTCTTATCAATGCCTATCGAAGATTTTTGTTTAGCTTCGATGCTTTCTTTTACGATTTGGTAGGCCTGTTCGGCGCAACTGTCGCAGATATCTGCGGACAAACCGGATATAAGCATGTTCACATCCTTATCGCTTCGTCCGCAAAAACTGCATTGGTTTATTTCTTTTTTTGCCATAAATTGAATTATAAGTAGTGGGTTCTAAGCTTTATCTGAACCCATTACTTACTATTACTTATTTCTTGTTAAAACTTCGTCTACCATACCATAATCTTTGGCTTCGGCCGAGGTCATCCAATAATCACGGTCAGAATCTTTTTCAACCCTGTCGAATGGTTGTCCTGAGTGATCGGCTATAATGGTGTATAGTTCTTTTTTTATTTTACCTATCTCACGGGCAGTGATTTCAATATCGGATGCCTGTCCTTGTGCGCCTCCTAGTGGTTGGTGAATCATTACGCGTGAATGTTTCAGTGCAAAACGTTTGCCTTTTTCTCCTGCTACAAGTAGTACGGCTGCCATAGACGCTGCAATACCTGTACAGATGGTAGAGACATTGCTGTTTATAAACTGCATGGTGTCATAGATACCGTATCCTGCATAAACAGAACCGCCGGGAGAATTGATGTAGATAGATATATCTTTACCGGAATCGGCGGAATCAAGATAAAGCAGCTGTGCCTGGATTACATTAGCGGTATAATCGTCTATCTGAGTGCCTAAAAAGATGATCCGGTCCATCATCAGACGGGAAAATACATCCATTTGTGCCACATTCAGCTGACGTTCTTCTATGATAGTGGGTGAAATATAGCTGCTTGTAATATCTACATATTTATCTAGAGCAAGTCCGTTCAGTCCTAAATGCTTGGTAGCATATTTCTTAAATTCATTGTTCATAACATTTTCCTTTCAATAAGTGAATAATTAAATACTATAAGTCTTATAAACAATTATCATGCCATTGTAACCGGCACAAAAAAGAGGCTAATATTCAGCCCCATTTCTTATAAACAAAGTTATAAATAAAAAATTGAAAAGCTAAGATATTATTCACTGTATTTCTTCTATTATTTCACGGAAAACGGGCAGAAAGAGTAATTATTCTTCTGCCCGCTATATAATTTCATTCAGGTTTAAGCTTCTTCCTGTTTGTCATCTTCTTTTTCGAAGAATTTGCGGAAGTCATCCAGTGAAATGGATTTTTCTTCTATACCTAATTTTGTTTTCAATGCATCGATTATCTTGTTCTCCATTGCGCGTTCGAGCAGGTTGCGGGCATTGTCTTTGTTTTTCAACATGTCATTCGCATAATTTTCAACCATTTCGTCCGGCAGGTTCATCATGCCATATTGAGCGAATTGTGCTCTTGCTGCCTGCATCGCAATAGTTTTCATATCTTCATTTTCAATCTTGATATCGTAATCTTTTGCGATTTGTTCCTTAATAAGGTGGAATTTCAGGTCGGCAACGATTTTCGGATAATCAGCTTCAATAGATTCTGCAGTTCTTTCTTCACCTGATGCTAGCAGCCATCTTTTCAGGAAAGCATCCGGAAATTGAAGGTCTCCGACTTTTTTCTCCAGCAGTTCTTTTGCATCCAAGAGGAATTTGTAATCGCTATCCGGAGCAAACTGATCTTCGATAGTTTCTTTTACTTTAGCCTTGAACTCAGCTGCATCTTTTACTGTATCTGCGCCGAATACTTTGTCGAACAGATCTTTATCTAATTCAGCTTCTTTGTAACGGGTGATTTCGGTGATTTCGAATTTAAATTCAGGAGCGATGGCCTCTACTGCATCTTTTTCGATGTGAAGTAATGAAGCTATTTCCGTTTCGTTTCCTTCATATGCTTTGCCCGGATTGAATGTGATTACATCTCCGGCTTTTGCACCTACAAATTTGGCTTGTTCGTCGGCATCTTTCATGTAAGATGGCATTACTACGCCGGCTTCTACATTGATGCTGCCTTCTTTTACTTTCCCATCTTCCAGTTCAGAGATAGTACCTCTGATAAGGTCGGTTGCAATTGCGCCATCTTCGATCTTATCGTACTTACCATAGTTTGCTTTGTAAGACTCGATTTGCTTGTCAACAAGCTCTTCGTTTACATCGATTTTGTAGTAAGTTACTTTATCTTTCTTGGTCAGCGACAGTTTAATTTCAGGAGCAAGGGCGATATCGAAATAGAAATCATAGTCGCCTTCTGTTGCAAAATCGATTGCCTGTTGTTTTTCTTCGTTAGGAAGCGGTTCGCCAAGCACATTCAATTTGTTCTCCTGAATATAGTTATATAGGCTTTCACCTACTATTTTGTTTATTTCTTCGGCCATTATGGATTTACCATACATTTTTTTTACCATACCTACAGGCACGGTTCCCGGACGGAATCCCGGTACATTTGCTTTTTTGCGGAAAGTTTTCAGTGCGCTGTCAAGTTTTTCCTGATAGTCAGCTTTGGCAACACTGATCTGTAGAATAGCGTTTACACTATCAACATTTGTTAGAGATACATTCATCTTAACGGGTCTATTTTAAATTATTACAAGTTTATTCAAATGTATAAGAAAAAGTTAGCTTTCACAGCTTTCTTTTTTGGTGGTGCAAAAATAGTCTTATTATTGTAATATTCAAAGAGAAATAATAATTAATCTCAAAGCCCTTTTTATAAAAATAAGGCATAATGCGTTAAAAATATGTTTTGTAACATGTTTTATATAAAAAAATACTAACTTTGTTTTTAAGTTAATTATTGAACCTGACTTTATTTATATATCAAGCTTTTCTCTATGGTAGCAGATAGCAGCAATGTTGTAAGTATATCGGAATGTATCCCGGAGATTTGGGATTTGTTGAATAATAAGGAACGTGACTTAATTTCGGCAAACGCGAAGATTCTTGACTATAAGAAGAATGAGGTAATCTACAGAGAAGAAGAAGCGCCTCAGGAGTTTATGTGTCTGTGTAAAGGCAAAGTCAAGATATATAAAGATGGGGTAGGTGGACGTAGCCAGATAATCAGAATGATACGTCCAACCCAGTATTTCGGTTACCGGGCCTATTTTGCAAATCAGCCGTATGTAACAGCTGCTTCGGCTTTTGAAGCTTCCACTATCTGTTTTATATCGATGCCGATTATTGAAGAGATAGTTTCTGTAAACCCCAAATTAGGTATGTTCTTTATCCGTGAGTTGTCGACAGATCTGGGAATTGCAGATGAGAGAGTCGTTAATCTTACCCAGAAACATATCCGGGGACGTTTGGCAGAATCACTAATCTTCCTTATTGAAAACTACGGACTGGAAGAAGACGGCGCTACTATCAGTATCTATCTGTCTCGTGAGGACCTTGCCAATTTGTCGAATATGACAACCTCAAATGCCATCAGGACACTGTCTACATTTGTCGATGAGCATATAATTACGCTCGACGGTCGAAAAATCAAGATAATAGACGAAGAAAAGCTACGACGAATAAGCAAAATCGGATGATTACCAATATTGCTCATAAATATCTGGACTTCAAATATAAAGAGGTTGCCGGATTCATCAACAGACCAATCTGTACCCAGGAAAAAATACTATCCTATCTGCTTCGTAACGGAGCTCAAACATCAATAGGCCGGCAATACAACTTTTCCTCAATTAAGAATAAGGACGATTTCAGAAAGCAGGTTCCTGTTTTCCATTACGAAGATTTACGCCCGTATCTTGATAAGATACTGATAGATAAACAACAGAACGTGTTGTGGAACAAACCTGTAAAATGGTTTGCCATGTCGTCCGGTACTACCGAGGATAAGAGCAAATACATTCCGGTAACTCAGGAATCCCTGACAAAAGGTCACTACAAATGTGGAGAGCAGATGCTCGCTATATATGGGCAGGCAAATCATAAGGCCGGATTCTTTTTGGGAAAGACATTAGTTCTGGGAGGGAGTAAGCAGATAAATAACATAGGGGACGGGATCTTTACCGGGGATATATCCGCCATCTTGATTAAGAATCTGTATTTCTGGGCTAAGAGAAGCCGCACACCTGAGAGTATCTCGCTTTTACCCGATTGGGAAGTGAAATTGCAGGCATTAGCGGACTATGCAGTGAAGAATGATATCAGGGCATTTATGGGCGTACCTTCATGGCTGCTTGTCCTTTTGAGAAAGATAAAGGCTGATACAGGACGCGAACTGACTGATATCTGGCCTAATCTGGAAGTCTTTTTTCACGGGGGAGTCAGTTTTACCCCATTCGAAGAGCAATATAAGAAGATCATACAAAAGCCTGAGATGCGTTATTGGGAAACGTATAATGCTTCGGAAGGATTCTTCGGAGTACAGTTCTCAGATAAATCGAAAGATATGCTCCTGATGCTGGATAGCGGTATCTACTACGAATTTGTACCGATGAGCGAATGGAATAGTGGGAATCCCAAGACACTGACATTGGACGAAGTGGAGACCGGGCAGAATTATGCACTCCTTATCTCTACCAATGGCGGGCTTTGGCGCTATATGATAGGCGATACTATCGAATTTACTTCTACCAGTCCCTATCTGTTCCGGATAACAGGCCGTACGAAGAACTTTATCAATGCTTTCGGTGAGGAGGTCATTATAGATAATGCCGAAAGGGCTTTATCCGAAGCTTGTAAAGATACCGGCGCACAGATAACAGAATATACAGCCGCTCCCGTTTATTTTGGAGACGAAAATACCGGTGCTCATGAGTGGTTTATCGAGTTTTCCGTCGGGCCTGACGATTTGGATAAGTTTGTCAAATCTTTGGATGATAACCTGAAGAGGGTAAACTCGGACTATGAAGCCAAGCGTTCCTATAATCTCTCCTTAGGTTTACCTATTGTAAGAAGTTTGCCAAAAGGAACATTTAATGAGTGGCTGAAATCGATAGGAAAACTGGGCGGGCAGAATAAAGTTCCCCGGTTATCGAATAACAGAGACTATATAGATAGACTAAGGCTGTTTATAGAACAGACAAGATAAGATGAAAAAGGATGGTTGTACAACCATCCTTTTTTATTCCTATACGTTACTACAGCAGGCTCGCCGCCTCTGCATCTAAAAACCAATACAAATAGCCCCTTTTCGGATTTACTTTCGCCGCAGGGTATTTATTCAGGTATTCTTTCCGGTTCTTTATTATGTCTCTGACTTTTTCAGCCTTGTTCTTTCCTGTAGCAAGGAATACGACATGCTGTGAGTTGTTCACCACTTTACCGCTGATAGTTACCCGCTGCATACCTGTTTCAGGATGTTCACCGATAACACAGATGTCTTTACTGTCCCATAGTTCGATCTGGTTAGGAAAAATAGACACGGTATGCCCGTCATCACCCAGTCCAAGCATAACTATCTCGAAGCTCGGCATGTCCTGCTTTTGCATTAGTTTCGATTTCAGAACTGTGCCGTACCATAACGCTTCTTCTTCCGGTTCGTTCTCTCCGTGTATACGGTAGATGTTGTTATTCGGAATGCCGGGCACCTTGTCGAACAAGTGGTCTTTTGTCATCCCGAAATTATTCATCACATTCTCCGGTGGTACGCAACGTTCATCCCCCCAGAAAAATGAGATACGGTTCCAGTCGATAGACTCTTTACAGTTTTCGGCCCAATAGTCGAAAATGACTTTAGGCGTGGTTCCCCCCGACAGGGCCAGGTTGATGTGCGGATATACATCCAGCAACTTTAGTACAAACTCGGTGAATCCTTTGCTTAAAGCCTTAGGATCTTCATAAACTTTAATCTCTTCTTTTATCATAGTTCGCAATATATACCATCGTCAGACAGATTCTTACAAGGATATCTCCATGTCAGATTTTTTTCTTCAATCAGGTCATCGGCACAATTAGGTCCCCATGAGCCGGCAGGATAACCATGTAGCGGCGCATCCGGATTCTTCTCCCAAAAATCGAGCAGGGGTTGCACAAATTTCCATGTGGCTTCCAAGGCATCGCCCCGGATATATAACGTAGAATCGCCTACCATACAGTCGAGCAGCAGACGTTCGTATGCTTCGGGCAGATAGGTGTCTTGCAGTTGCGAGTAATGGAAATCCATATTCACATTCTTTACCTGATAACCGCTTCCCGGCACTTTCATCTTCGTTTTCAGCAGAATGCCTTCATCCGGCTGAATTCTTATTACCAGTTGGTTGTCGTCATTGTTCAGGTCCGTAGTTTCCGGAAACAATCGTTGCGGAGCCGGCTTGAAATGTATAACTACTTCCGATACCCGTGTCGGTAAACGTTTTCCGGTGCGGATATAAAAAGGTACATCTCCCCAGCGCCAGTTGTCAATAAACAGCTTCATAGCCACATAGGTTTCGGTGCGTGAGTCCTTGTCCACATCTTTTTCTTCCCGGTAGCCTTTGGCGTATTTACCTTTTATGTTGGCAGCAGTATATTGTCCGCGAATGACATTTTTGAACAAATCGTCATTTGACATAGGGCGGAAAGCCTGAAATACTTTCAGCTTTTCGTTCCGTATCGAAACCGAGTCTATAGACATCGGAGGCTCCATCGCAACAAGGGCTACTAATTGCAGCAAGTGATTTTGTACCATATCGCGTAATGCACCTGAATGATCGTAATATCCTCCGCGATTTTCCACGCCAATACTTTCGGCAGCCGTGATTTCGACATGATGAATATAATTCCTGTTCCACAAGGGTTCATAGATACCATTTGCAAAACGGGTAACGAGCATATTCTGTACAGTTTCCTTGCCCAGATAATGGTCGATGCGGTATATCTGCTCTTCATCGTAATCTTCGCGTAAAGAAGCATTTAGTGAAATGGCAGATTTCAAATCTGTACCGAAAGGCTTTTCTATAATAATCCGTCTGAAATTATCATCTTCTTTGTTTAATCCCTGCTCTGCCAGGAATTTAGGAATAAGAGGATAAAGTGCGGGCGGAGTAGATAAATAGAAAATATAATTTCCCGCAGTATTTTCTTCTTTGTCCAACAGGTCTAAACGGTCTTTCAACTTCGAGTATTCTTTACCGTCATCTGTATTGATAGACAGATAATGAAGTTTCTGGCAGAATGCATTTAATTCTTCTTCAGAAACGTCCTTAGCCGTAGCGAATTGCTTAATACCATCCTTCATCTTTTCACGGAAAGAATCATCCGTAAAAGGACTGCGTGCCACTCCCAATACTGCAAAGTTTTTAGGAAGTGAATTTTGTTTATGCAAATCGAATATAGCAGGAACCAGTTTCCTGTATGTAAGATCTCCTGATGCACCGAATATGACCAGTGCCTGATCTTTTATAATTTTTGGTTTCATCGTATTTTAGTTACGAGTTACGAGTTACAAGTTACGAGTTTGTAGAAGCGACTTATTGTGTGTCCGACTTGCAACTCGTAACTTGTAACTGCCCGTAGGGCGAAGTAACTAAGTTAGTCTTTTTTTATTTCGTGGCCGCCAAACTGATTTCTCATGGCTGCTAGTAGTTTCATTGCATAAGACGATTCCTGTCTCGATTCGAAACGGGTAAAGAGTGAAGCTGTAATGACGTGTGCCGGTACATCAAAATCCATCGCTGTCTGTACTGTCCAGCGGCCTTCGCCGCTATCGGCTACATAATCTTTGATGCCGTCCAGATTCTTGTTTCCTTCAAGTGCATTGCCGATCAGTTCCAGCAACCAGGAGCGAACAACCGAACCCTGCATCCATACACGGGAAACTTTTTCTAAGTCTACATTGTATGGCGAATTTTTCATTATCTCAAATCCTTCTGCGTATGCCTGCATCATGCCATATTCGATACCATTGTGTACCATTTTCACCATATGACCGGAGCCGCTTTCGCCACAGCGCATGTAGCCGTTTTCAGGAGCAAGGCTTTTAAAGATAGGTTCGGCAAAATCACAGGCTTCCTTATCACCGCCGTACATCAGGCAGTATCCGTTCTGAAGTCCCCATACGCCGCCACTTGTACCACAATCGAGGTAATGAATTCCGTGTTCTTTTACTTTCTTTCCACGTTCTACAGTCTCTCTCCAGTAACTATTACCGCCATCTACAATTATATCGTTTGGTTTAAGTAACGTAAGCAGCTCGGCAATGTTTCCGTCCACAGGCTTACCTGCAGGAACCATTAACCATACTAATTTGCGTCCATCCAATTTATTAACAAGGTCTTTCAGGCTGGAAGCCGGTATAGCTCCTTTTGCAGCTACTTCATCTATTTCTTTTTGGGTTAAGTTATAAGCAACTACTTCGTGTCCATGATTTAACAGGCGCTCTACCATTTTACCACCCATTTTTCCTAATCCTACAAATCCGATTTTCATATTAGTTCTATTTTTGATTTTTATAATATAAACAAGTTAAGGTCGCAGACCTATTTATTACTTTGGTAAGTAAAACAACAATAGTTAGTTATGATTATAGAATATACCATCAAATTCTATCTGTTATTTAGT
>Ga0153940_1000033_pt1 | contig 98000 bp, 91 predicted proteins | sample TSNJ024MetaG_FD_104736 | JGI IMG/M metagenome (GOLD analysis project Ga0153940, IMG submission 104736) | Attine ant fungus gardens microbial communities from New Jersey, USA - TSNJ024 MetaG | ecosystem: Host-associated > Fungi > Mycelium > Unclassified | place: USA: New Jersey, Brendan T. Byrne... | reverse complement strand
TAGCCAGAAACGCCATACACAAGGAAATGTAAAAGTTAAGTGCATTAATTGCACAAAGCTTCCTTACACGGAAATTTTCAAATTGAAACACCTGCTTTTTGCACCGAAAATACTCTTCGATTTGATTTCTTTATTTGTGGCAAGCATCATTGGATGTTCCGTAATACCATAAACTAATACCAGATAAATGTCTTTGCGTGATGCAGTGATCTGTACTTTAATATGCGACAGGTAGGCTTCATGGTCTTTCCTTTTATAGAAAACGTTTGCTTTCACTTTGCCTTTTCTACGATTACGAAGTTCCGTAGCCAGCGTCCATTTATTATGATACAAGAGCTTGCGGTTTGATTTGAGGCGAATGACATAATCCTGTTTCAGTTCATCCATTTTTAGAAACATCTTATTATCATCGTAACCCCTGTCCATTGCAAAGGTAGCTTGTCCAAAGAGGGCAGCACCTTGGGTCATGGCATCAAAGGTAATGGTATTGGTCGATTTATATTCCTTTTGTGTAGAAGAATGAATTCTTGAGAAAATACTAACATTGGATAAATCTGCGGAAACTCAAGCAGGCGTTATATTGACTGAAAAACAAAAGAATGTTATGATTATTAATAAATTATTTACATATTTAGGGGTACCTGCTTGTGAAAAAATATTTGTTTTTACTCATTAAAAACATTGGTATTGCTATAGCCGCGGTGATTTTTTATTCACCGGGGCTTTTGGCACTTAGAATTACTGATTACAGTATGATCCGGGCAGTGCTGTCGGTTACCGTGGGGGTAGGTTTAGCGCTTGCTTTTGGGATTGTCAATTACCGGGCTTTAGCGGCGCCAAAGCGCAATTATGTGGGATCAGACCAGATTAAGGGAGTTGCCGAGGCAAAAGCCATCCTGCAGGAATATCGTCAGGACAAGTTTTTTGGCAATACTGCAAAGTCGGCGAACGAACAACTGGAGCGGACTGAGCGGGCCCGGCACCGGCTAGAGGATATGATCGGACGCAAGTTTGAGAAAGGCAGTTTAAGTTGGGACAAGTTTTATGGAATTACCAAAAACGCCGAGGATCTGGTGATTAAAAATGTTGTCTTTATGGCGAACCGGATGGCGGTTTTCGATGCCGGAGAATACAAGCGTCTGCAGCATTATCGGGAAGATGATATTCCTGACGATGTGCAGATTAAACAGCTGAACTTATATAATAGTAATTTACAACAGATTAAGGACACCATTATTTTAAACGAAAATATATTGTTAAAGCTTGATACTCTGGCGATGGAGCTCTCTACCATGGAGGCCTCGGCAGTCCAAAACAGCAACTCGGAGACCTTGGATGAAATAGAGGAATTAACCAATCAAACGAAGTATTACAGGTAGGAGGAACGGATGAAAAAGAAGAATACGATTGTTATTGCAGCGCTTATCTTAGTGGTGGTTGCGGTGGTTACCTTTGCGGGGATTTACCTGACCAGAAATCTGGGAAAATCAACCAAGGTGATCTCAGAAGAGAATGCTATGAGCAGGCTGACCAAGATGGTTGATAGTATTGATTCAAAGACTGCAAAGCCGATTAAATCGTCAGTTGAATACAGTGATGAAGATGACCTGGCCAGTGAGCTGCCGGATATTGATACCTGTGATGTTACAGCCAAGAGCACTACCAGTTTATATGCGGAGATCTATTCTTCTCCAGAGAAGGCCGGTTCCGGTAATGATGGCTGGCTGGTTGAAATGGCAGAGGAATTTAACAATGCCGGTTACACGGTTGACGGAGACCCGGTTTCGGTTCAGATCCGCAAGGTCAACAGTGGTCAGGCACTTGATTATATCTCTTCGGAGAAGGCGGTTCCCGACGGATTTGCACCATCCAATAAGCTTTGGGTAGATATGCTTGCTGCCCGGGGAATCCAATCAGAAGTGATTACGGAGCGCATGGCGGGAAATGTGGCTGGTATAGTATTATCCAATGAAACCTATGCAAGCATCACTGATAAATATGGCGCGGTGGACCTGAAAGCCATTACCGAAGCTACCGCAGCCGGTGAATTTACAATGGGATACACCAATCCCTTTGCCAGCAGTGCCGGGTTAAACTTTTTAATGTGTACCTTAGAGCGGTATGATTCCGCTGACCCGCTATCTGAGACGGCGATCCAGGGATTTCAGCAATTTCAGCAGAATGTTCCGTTTGTCGCCCTGACTACGATGCAGATGCGGGAAGCAGCGGCAAATGGCACGTTAGATGGTTTTATTATGGAATATCAGTCCTTTCAGAACGACTCGTCACTGACGCGGAATTATAAGTTTACCGCTTTTGGCTATCGCCATGATAACCCGTTGGTATCACTTGATTCGACCAGTTCGGAGAAAAAAGAAATTCTTCGGATGTTTGCCGATTTCTGTAGTAGTGATGAGGCTCAGCAAAGTGCCGGACAGTTTGGCTTTAATGGCTTGAATGACTATATCTGCGAATATCCGGAGGTGACCGGTGATGTCTTGATTGATGCGCAGAAGTTATATAAGGAAAATAAAGATACCGGTAAACAGATTATCTGTGTATTTGTGACCGATACTTCCGGCAGTATGGAAGGGGAGCCGATGCAGGCTCTGAAAGATTCACTGGTGAACAGCATGAGGTACATCAATGCCAAGCACTATATTGGGATGGTCAGTTACAACTCTTCCGTTACCATTGAAGTACCGATTGCCCAATTTGACTTGAATCAACAGACCTTATTTAAAGGAGCTGCAGAGAGCCTCAATGCTGTAGGCGGTACCGCGACTTTTGACGCAATTTGCGTAGGGATGCAAATGCTCCAGGAAGCAATGGAGGATTATCCCGATGCAAAGCCGATGTTGTTTGTTCTGAGTGATGGTGAGACCAACGAGGGTTATATGCTTAATGATGTCAGCGAAGTGATTTCGGGATTACAGATTCCGATTTATACGATTGGTTATAATGCCGATCTGGAAGCCTTGAAAAAGATCAGTTCTATCAATGAAGCAGCCAGTATCGATGCTTCTACAGAAGATGTAGTATATCAGTTGAAAAATCTATTTAATGCAAGTATGTAAAGGAGCCCTATATGAGTGGATTTAGCTTAGACTTACCAAAGGTGGAAGAAATTAAAAAAGAGGTGGAGGAGGAACTTAAGTCGACTCCGGAATTACAGGAACAGATTGGTGATGCGGTTAAGATAAAAGCCGATCAGATTATGCAGGTAGATTTGGATTCCCTGAGTCAGCGCCGGGAATTCGTCCAGGCGATTGAAACCTTTGGAGCGGATACAATTCGCAAGACCCAATCCAAAAACAGTATTCTTCAAACCCGGATTGGTGATTTCTCAAGGGCTGGCGGGGAGTCGGGCGAAGTCGCGAAAGGCCTGGAAGACTTATCAATCAAAATGCGCGACTTGGATCCTTCGAAGATCGACTTTCTAAAAGGCGGCGGTCTGGGCAAGCTGTTTAATCCGATCCGTCGATATTTTGAACGCTATAAGACTGCTGATGAGGAAATTGCAGGAATTGTAAAGTCTCTTGACAAGGGTAAGGCAACCTTAAAGAATGATAATGTTACTTTAGAAATTGAACAGAGCACCATGCGGGAAGTGACCAAGGATATGATGCAGAAGATCGAGCTGGGCGGCCAGCTGGATGCAAATCTATCCAATGCTCTGGAGAATGCGAAAGCTTCCGGAGAAGATAGGGAAAAGATTAAGTTTGTGGAGGAGGAGATCGTCTTTCCGCTGCGGCAGCGGATCCTTGATTTCCAGCAGCTGCTGACGGTCAATCAGCAGGGCATCATCGCAATGGAGATTATCCGGAAGAACAATCTGGAATTAATCCGGGCGGTCGACCGCGCCGAAACAGTAACGGTATCAGCGCTGCGGGTGGCGGTGACGGTAGCTGGTGCGCTTTATAATCAGAAGATCGTACTGGAAAAGGTGCAGATGTTGAATGAAACGACCAATCAGATGATTTCAACAACCTCAAAGATGTTAAAGGAACAGGGTACCGCGATTCAGAAGCAGGCTTCCGAGGCGAATATATCTGTCGACACCTTAAAAGAAGCCTTTGCTGAGACCATTTCAGCGCTTGATGATATCAGCACTTACAAGCAAAATGCTTTACCGCAGATGCAGCAGAGTATTCAGGATTTCCGACAGTTGGCTGAAGAAGGAGAAAAGCAGCTGGAGAAAATGGAAAAGAGAAAAGTGATGAATTTGTAATATGTGGTTTTTAACGGCCGGGAATATGGAATCATTATCCATATCCCGGCTGTCTTTTTGCTGTTTCACCAGTTCACGCACCTTTCGTCGAGTTAACGGGCTGAATCAGGTGACCTCGGAGGTCAACGCCCTGGGGCAGAACGAAGCCTATGGGTACGATCTCAATGCAAGACTTAGCAAAACAACCCGGGCATCCGGGGGAACGATAACTGGGTAAAAAATCATTTGACAATGTTTTGAAATATGTGATATTATTACTCAGATGAGGGAGTAATTCCACACATAGTGTGGGATAAGCCAACATACATGGTGATAAGGCCTGGTTTATCCATAAAGAATGAGACTCATATATATAGTCAATGCTATGTATATGAGTTTTTTTATATGGGCAAATGTACATGGTAGACGGAAAGGTGGAAGTAACATGAAAGATTATCTATTAGAAATTGCGAAGGTTCTGGAAGAACAAAAGACTGTAAAGGAAGGACTGAGCAGTTCGGAGGCACAAAAACGGCTGGAAGAACATGGCCCCAACAAGTTACAGGAAGGTGAAAAGATCAGCCTTTTTAGACGCTTTATGAGTCAGCTTGCTGACCCGATGATCATTATCCTGATCGTGGCAGCGATCATATCAGGAGTGACAGCTGTTTATGAAGGTGAGTCATTTGCTGATGTTATTATCATTATGGCGGTGGTCATTATCAATGCTGTATTGGGTGTGGTGCAGGAAAGCAAAGCCGAGCAGGCGATTGCCGCACTGCAGGAGATTGCGGCGGCGACCTCCAAGGTTATCCGCGACGGCCGGCAGATCACGGTCAAAAGTGAAGAGCTGGTTCCGGGCGATGTTGTTGTGTTGGAGGCCGGAGATGCAGTGCCGGCTGATGGAAGGATTATTGAATGCGCCAGTATGAAGGTGGAAGAGGCCCCACTTACCGGCGAGTCGGTCCCGGTCAATAAGATGATCGAGGTGTTGGAATTAGGTGAATTGAAAGATATCCCGTTGGGTGACCGTAAGAACATGGTATATATGGGAAGTACAGTGGTATACGGTCATGGCAGAGCGATAATAAGCGGAACCGGAATGAATACCGAGATGGGTAAAATTGCTACTGAACTTGTAAATGCCAAGGATGAGGCGACACCACTGCAGAAAAAACTGGGGCAGTTGAGCAAGATCCTAAGTATTCTAGTCATTGGTATTTGCGCAGTCATCTTTGCGATCGATCTTGTCCGTGCCTATCCGAATATTACCGGAACCGGAATGTTAGATACTTTTATGGTAGCGGTCAGCCTGGCAGTAGCGGCGATTCCGGAAGGTCTGGCCGCGGTTGTAACAATCGTGCTGTCCATCGGTGTGACCAAGATGTCGAAGAAGAAAGCGGTTATCCGTAAATTGACGGCAGTAGAGACTCTGGGATGTACACAGGTAATCTGTTCTGATAAGACCGGAACCTTGACTCAGAATAAAATGACGGTAGTGGAACATGTCGGCAGCGATGAGAAACTACTGGCCAAAGCTATGGCATTGTGTTGTGATGCGAAGCTGGATGAAAATAATCAGGCTATCGGCGAACCTACTGAGTGTGCATTGGTAAACGATGCATATACACTGGGCATGTCGAAGACTGAGATGGAGCCGCAGATGCCAAGGATCGGTGAAGCGCCGTTTGACTCCGGACGGAAGATGATGTCCACGGTGCACCGTATGGAAGACGGTTCGATCGTTCAGTTTACCAAGGGGGCGCCGGACGAGGTGCTGAAATGCTGCACGCATGCGTGGGTCAATGGTGCAGCAGTGCCGTTAACCGGAGAAATACGCCAGGGCATCCTGACTGCAAATAAAAAACTTGCCGACCGGGCCCTGCGGGTATTGTGTGCTGCTAAGCGTGACTGGGAAAAAGAGCCGGATAACAATGAGGCTGATTATCTGGAACAGTCATTATGTTACCTGGGCCTGTCCGGAATGATCGACCCGATCAGGCCGGAAGTAAAAGATGCTATCGAAGAATGTTCGGAAGCGGGCATCCGGCCAATCATGATTACCGGTGATCATAGGGACACCGCAGTAGCTATTGCGAGACAGCTGGGGATCCTGCAGACTGCAGATGCGGCCATTACCGGGGCCGATCTGGATGATATTCCTGAGGATGAATTTGAACACCGTATTGAAGAGTTCTCGGTATATGCCCGTGTGCAGCCGGAACATAAAGTGCGGATCGTCAAGATGTGGCGTAAAAAGGGCATGATCACAGCGATGACCGGCGATGGTGTAAACGATGCTCCGTCGATTAAAAATGCCGATATCGGAGTCGGTATGGGAATTACTGGAACCGATGTTACCAAGAATGTTGCCGATATGGTATTGGCTGATGATAACTTTGCAACCATTGTTTCAGCAGTCGAAGAAGGGCGCCGTATTTACGATAATATCCGGAAGGCGATTCAGTATTTATTGGCTTCCAACCTGGCCGAGGTGCTTTCGATCTTTATTGCGACCTTGTTAGGATTTGTGGTTTTAAAGCCGGTACACTTATTGTGGATCAATCTCGTAACCGACTGCTTTCCGGCATTGGCGCTGGGAATGGAGCAGAGTGAAAACGATATTATGAAACGTAAGCCGCGTAATGCAAAAGATGGTATCTTTGCCGGCGGCATGGGATTCGATGTTGTATTCCAGGGAGCGATCGTTACGGTATTAACTCTGACGGCGTACCTGATCGGACATTATATAGAAAGCGGCAGATGGGAGATTGTAACCAGTGCGGATGGCATGACAATGGCCTTTTTGACCTTGTCGATGGTAGAGATATTCCATTCGTTCAATATGCGCTCCAGACGTATTTCGATCTTTAAGATGCCGCACCAGAACAAGTATTTATGGTTAGCGATGCTGGCATCCTGGGTGGGAACGACCGCAGTTATCTATGTTCCGTTCCTGTCCAATGCGTTTGGTTTCCAGAGTATTCAGCTTATTGAATATGTCATTGCCATCGCATTAGCGGTCAGTATTATTCCGATCATGGAAGTTGTCAAGTTTGTGCAGCGCCGTATTGGTAAGTAAATAGTGGGGGCGTTGCACTGCGAAGCGTTTCTAAGATGTCCCTTTTCCCCAATCCGGCTACTGCCGCTGGTATGGATGGCGGTGCCGGAGCCGGGACGCTGTGCCTGTGCGTCTAAGGATAAAAAGCGCAGATATTGAAGAACCGAGCACATTCATCCCAGAGTCTTGATTGATGAAGTGACCCCCAAAAGTTGGACTGCTATCGTATTAGGATGCGGCTGCATTGGCCTGATGACGATCATGGCGCTAAAGGCATGCGGAGTCAGTGAAATTTATGCGGTTGATGTGATGGAAAAACGATTGGAAAGAGCTGCGGAGGTGGGCGCTGCCAGAGTATTCAACGGAAAAGAGGAAGATATCGTTGAATTTGCTAACAACCTTCCGGGCGGCGGTGTCAATCAGGTGTATGAATGCGCCGGTAACCGTTTTACAATCCTGCAGAGCTGTAAATTAATTAAAATTCGGTATACCGCTACCGGAACTTGTATCCACAAGCAATTGCAGCTGTATCGGCAGGTGTGATACCGGTTAAAAAAGTAGTATCGCACGTATATGATTTCAAGGATTGCATCGAAGCGGTTAATTACAGCTTGACCCATAAAGATGAAGTCATCAAAACGGTCATCAAAATGATATAAGTTTAAAATTAATTACAAGATTTTCAGCAGGCGAAAATTCTGAGCAAAAAAATATGAGGATAAGGGGCGGTAATCGCTGTCATCGGTGTGGGTGGCGATCAGAATTGTATCTAACTGTAAAGGCGTTCCTGCTGCGACGATAATTAACGAATGGGAGTAAGATGCTCCGTCAAATGATAACTGAATGATGTCTCCAATCTCGGCTTCAGAGATGGGGGCATCTTTTGCGCGCGGCCCTTTTCCCTTATTAGTGGTCAGAAAATTATACAGGTATGGAACGCCGGTCCAGGCGGGAGCCCGGTTGTTTGATGAATTATAATACCAGCCCAGATTCTTGGTGTAATTCATTTCTGATCCGCCGGCCAACAGGCATTGGGAAATGAAATTTGTGCAGTCGCCTCCCAGTTTGGAAAAGTCAAGATATCGCGGGTTGCGCCGGAAGGCCCATTGGTGGGCGTACTCAACAGCTTGTGATCGGTTATATGCCATAAAATACTCCTGAAAAACTTAATGTTAGGATATCTATATGCATAATGGGAGCTAATGTGCAAGAACTCAGGGGGAGCTTCCAATGTTTTTTTATAAATTGTCAAAAAAAATTAAATCTGTTACACTATAAGTCCATGATCTTTCATTGAAAATGAAAGGTAAGAAACCAGAGAACGATTACTTAAAAGGTATAAATAGTATGAAAAAACTAATCATCGGTATACTGGCCCATGTTGATGCCGGCAAGACAACTTTATCAGAAGCGATGCTCTACACTGCCGGCAGCATCCGGAATCTGGGGCGGGTGGACAATAAGGATGCCTTTCTGGATACTTATGCACTGGAACGTGAACGGGGAATTACCATCTTTTCCAAACAGGCACAGCTGAATGTCGGAGACATGCAGATAACCCTTCTGGATACCCCGGGCCATGTGGATTTTGCCGCGGAGATGGAACGGACGCTGCAGGTGCTGGACTATGCAATTTTGGTGATCAGCGGTGCGAATGGTGTACAGGAACACACCCGGACCTTGTGGAAGCTGCTTGAGATATATGATATTCCAACCTTTTTATTTATTAATAAAATGGATCAGAATGGTGTTGATAAGGCTAACCTTATGGCGGGTTTAAAGAAACGGCTGGATGGTGCCTGTGTCGACTTTAGCCAGAAGGAAGAGGCGGATTTCCAGGAAGAGATCGCAGTGACCGATGAAGAGGTGCTGGAGTTATTTCTGGAGGGCGGAAATATCACCGATGCGGCGGTGAGCAGGCTGGTCGCAGAGCGGAAGGTATTTCCCTGCCATTTTGGCTCGGCGCTGAAACTGGAAGGAGTGTCGGACTTTATGCAGGACCTGGAGCGGTATACCTGTATTAAGGTTTATCCGCCGGAGTTTGGCGCAAAAGTATTCAAAATCACCCGGGACCGGCAGGGGACCCGGCTCACTCATTTGAAGGTTACCGGCGGCAGTCTGAAAGTAAAAGACCGGCTTACCGGCGCAGAGAACAGATGGGAAGAGAAGGTGAATCAGATCCGGGTCTATTCCGGAGAAAAATATGAAACAATAGACATGGCGGAAGCAGGCGCGGTTTGTGCTGTCGCTGGGCTGACCATGACCTGTCCGGGCGAAGGTCTGGGCAGTGAAGAGGAGTCGGAAAAGCCGGTTCTGGAGCCGGTTCTTTCTTACCGGATCATCCTGCCGGCTGGCTGCGATGCGGCGGTAATGCTGCTCCGGCTGCGGGAACTGGAAGAAGAGGAGCCGGAACTTCACGTTATCTGGAATGAAGAACTGGGGGAGATTCAGGTGCAGCTCATGGGTGAGGTGCAGACGGAGATTCTCAGGAGTATTATTCTGGACCGGTTCCGGATTGCGGTTCAGTTTGATGCCGGTAACATTATATATAAAGAAACGATTGCTGAAACCGTCTTAGGGGTTGGTCATTTTGAGCCGCTCAGGCATTATGCGGAAGTTCATGTGATTTTAGAGCCGCTTACGGCCGGCCGCGGTCTGGTCTTTGCGGTGAATTGCAGTGAGGACGTACTGGACCGCAGCTGGCAGCGTCTGATAATGACCCATTTGCAGGAAAAGGAGCACCGAGGAGTGCTGACCGGTTCAGCTGCTACTGATATGAGGATCACCCTTGCGGCCGGCCGCGGCCATAATAAGCATACCGAAGGCGGGGACTTTCGTCAGGCTGCTCACAGAGCGGTCCGGCAGGGGCTTATGGAAGCAGAAGGAATTCTATTAGAGCCATACTATGAATTCCGGCTGGAGGTGCCGGAAGGAGCGGCCGGCAGAGCCATTGCTGATATTGAGCGGATGCATGGAAAGTTTGACGGTCCGCATATCGAGGCGGGAACGGCGGTTCTGACCGGTACCGCTCCGGTTATATCGATGCAGGATTATCATAAGGAAGTAATCGGTTATACAAAAGGAAATGGCCGGCTGTTTTGCAATTCGGCCGGATATAAACCCTGTCACAACGCGGAAGAGGTCATCAGCCGGAGCGGCTATGATGCTCTGCGGGATACTGAGAATCCGACCGGTTCGGTCTTCTGCGCTCATGGCGCGGGATATACCGTACCATGGAATGAAGTGAAGGCGCATATGCATGTTGAGAGCCAGTTTGTGCGTCGGGAAAAGCCGCGTGAAGAAGAGCGGAGTGCGGATCAGGGGAAGTTTGAAGAAAGATGGCTGGGAACAGAAGAGGTGGACGCCATCATCGACCGGACCTTTAACGCCAACAAGCGAAGCGGGAAACGTCAGGGCTTCCGTAAAAAGACGACCGGCGTATACCGGCCGGCAATAACGAAAAATTACAGTAAGCCGGAAGCGAAGGATGAGTATCTGTTGGTTGATGGTTATAATATCATTTATGCATGGGATGAGCTGAAAGAGCTTGCAGAAGAGGACATTGACGCAGCCAGAGGAAGTCTGATTGATATTTTATGTAATTACCAGGGGATCAAAGGGGGAAAACTGATCGTAGTGTTCGATGCTTACCGCGTTCCGGGCGGCCAGATTAAAACCATGGAATACCACAATATATCCGTGATATATACAAGGGAAGCAGAGACAGCCGATCAATATATCGAGAGATTTGCTCATCAAAACCAGAAAAAATATGATGTTACGGTAGCGACTTCGGATGGAATGGAACAGATTATCATCAGAGGAGCCGGCTGCGGATTAATTTCAGCCAGAGAACTGAAAGTAGAGATTGAAACGGCGGTAAAGCGAATTCAGGAAGAATATGCTGAAAGACAGCCAGGCGGAAACAAGCGTTACCTTTTAGATGATCTAATAGATCCCGGAAATTAAGCAGGCCCCCCGCTTGTTTGAATTTCCGGTAAAATACTTGACGGGCTGTCTTTCGGTATGCTATAGTATTATGGCGAATGGAAGTAGGTCTTTTTTTTATACCTAAAAATCAGACCGTCAAATAACACAAATATGCAATCAAAGCGAGGTGGAAGTTGTGCGCACAAGAATTACATTAGAATGCACCGAATGTAAACAACGTAATTACAATATGACCAAAGATAAGAAAACACATCCGGATCGTATGGAAACAAAGAAATATTGCAAATTCTGCAAATCACACACATTGCACAAAGAAACGAAGTAGTCGTTTGGAAGGAAGTGAATGTTATGGGCGAAACAAAAGAAAAGGCAAGAAAGCCGGGCAGATTCAAAAGTCTGCAGGCAGAGTTCAAAAAGGTTGTCTGGCCGGATAAGATGACACTTGCAAAACAAACGACGGCAGTCGTTATTATTACCGTACTCATAGGCGTGATCATCACGATCGCAGATATCTTCCTCAAGTACGGAATTGATTTGCTCGTACGGTAATCGTCGGCAAGAAAGGTGATTTTATGGCAGAAGCAAAATGGTATGTAGTTCATACCTATTCGGGGTATGAAAACAAAGTAAAGGCCAATATTGATAAGACCATTGAAAACCGGCATATGGAAGATCAGATTCTTGAAGTCAGAGTCCCGATGCAGGAAGTAGTGGAGCTTAAAAACGGGGTCCAGAAGGCGAGCCAGAAAAAGATGTTTCCGGGATATGTGATGATCCACATGATTATGAATGATGACACCTGGTATGTTGTACGCAATACCAGAGGCGTAACAGGATTTGTCGGTCCGGGTTCCAAACCGGTTCCACTGACCGATGAAGAGATGGCACCGCTGGGCATCAAGCAGGGGGGTCTGGTGGTCAGCTTCGAAGAAGGTGACACTGTGATGGTAACTGCCGGAGCCTGGATCGATACCGTCGGAGTGATTCAGTCAATGAATATGCAGAAACATACCCTGACGATCAATGTTGAACTCTTTGGCCGTGAGACACCGGTTGAGATCGGTTTCGCGGAAGTAAAGAAAATTTAGAAATTAAAGTTTGAAATTTAAGGCTTTAATGATATGGCGGCCGGTTATTTCGGACCGCTGCAGCAACGTGGGAGGGAAATCCCCGTCAATACCACAAGGAGGTAATTTAGAAATGGCAAAAAAAGTAGAAGGTTATATCAAATTGCAGATCCCTGCTGGAAAAGCAACACCGGCACCACCGGTTGGACCTGCACTTGGACAGTACGGTGTAAACATCGTCGAATTCACCAAGCAGTTTAATGCGAAGACTGCAGATCAGGGAGACTTAATTATCCCGGTAGTTATTACTGTTTACAATGACAGAAGCTTTAGCTTCATTACCAAAACGCCGCCGGCAGCAGTGCTGATTAAAAAAGCCTGCAACCTCAAATCCGGATCGGGTGTACCGAACAAAACTAAGGTTGCAACCATTACCAAGGCTCAGCTTCAGGAAATCGCAGAGCTGAAAATGCCCGACTTAAACGCTGCAAACATCGAGTCTGCTATCAGCATGATCGCCGGTACCTGCAGGAGTATGGGTGTTACGGTAGAAGAGTAAGAGAATTGTAAACAATGAAAGAAACGTGGAAGGGCCTTATGCCCGATACTACCACTAGGAGGTTAATTAAGATGAAAAGAGGAAAGAAATATTTAGAGAATGCTAAATTGATTGATAGAGCAACACTCTACGATCCGGATGAAGCGGTCTCATTAGTAAAGAAATCTGCAGCGGCTAAATTTGATGAAACGATCGAAGCTCATATCAGAACCGGCTGTGACGGACGTCATGCCGATCAGCAGATCCGCGGTGCAGTCGTATTACCGCACGGAACCGGTAAGACGATCCGGATCCTGGTATTCGCTAAAGATGCCAAGGCTGAAGAAGCTGCGGCAGCAGGCGCTGATTATGTGGGTGGAGAAGACTTAATTCCGAGGATTCAGAATGATAACTGGTTTGAATTTGACGTAGTCGTAGCGACTCCGGACATGATGGGTGTTGTCGGACGTCTTGGCCGTGTCCTCGGACCAAAAGGCCTGATGCCGAACCCGAAAGCCGGAACTGTAACCATGGATGTGACCAAAGCTATTAACGATATTAAAGCAGGTAAGATCGAGTACAGATTGGATAAGACTAACATTATCCATGTTCCGATCGGCAAAGCCTCATTTACCGAAGAACAGTTAGCGAACAACTTCCAGACGCTTATTGGTGCGATCAACAAAGCAAAACCGGCAGCGGTTAAAGGACAGTATTTAAAGAGTGTGACCATCACCTCGACAATGGGACCGGGGATCAAGATCAATCCGGCAAAACTGTAGTTGACACTACCAAAATATAATGATATAATAGCAAAGCATTAACTGCCGAAGACAGTAGGTACCGCAAGGCATAAGCAGATAAACGCCTACCGAGGATGAGTTGAATTCTTAATTTATGAATTTATAACCTCTGTGTCTTTTTAGGCGCAGAGGTTTCTTTTGACTTGGCAGTAAAAATTTTAAAAGGAGGTAAACGATTCGTGGCAAAAGTGGAATTAAAACAACCTGTTGTGCAGACGATCGCTGAAGATATCAAAGATGCTCAGTCCGTAGTCCTGGTTGACTACCGCGGCTTGACCGTAGCAGAAGACACAGCACTGCGTAAGCAATTAAGAGAAGCCGGCATCCTTTATAAAGTCTGCAAGAACACAATGATGAAAAGAGCTTTTGAAGGAACCGACTGTGCGCAGTTGGATGAACATCTGGCAGGACCGAGTGCACTCGTAGTATCAAAAGATGATGCAACGGCACCGGCAAGAATCCTTTGCAATTTTGCGAAAAGTGCAGAGGCATTGGAAGTAAAAGCAGGTGTGGTAGAGGGAGCCGTTTATGATGCGGCTGGTCTGAATGAATTATCAAAAATTCCTTCAAGAGAAGAACTGCTTTCCAAATTACTTGGAAGTATGCAATCGCCTATCACAAACCTGGCACGTGTGCTTAATCAGATCGCTGAGCAGTGCGGTGCGGCAGAAGAAGCACCAGCTGAAGTACCTGTAGAAGCGGCAGCAGAAGAAGCGCCGGCCGAAGCACCTGTAGAAGCGGCAGCAGAAGAAGCGCCGGCTGAAGCACCCGCAGAAGAATCAGCGGAATAATCTAAAAACGAAAATCATAATGGAGGAAATATAAAATGGCAAAGATGACAACAGCTGAAATGATCGAAGTGATCAAAGAATTATCAGTATTGGAATTAAATGAATTAGTAAAAGCATGCGAAGAAGAGTTCGGTGTGTCTGCAGCAGCAGGTGTTGTAGTAGCAGCAGCCGGAGCTGAAGGTGCAGCGGTAGAAGAAAAAGATGAATTTGATGTAGAATTAGTATCTGCAGGATCATCTAAGGTTAAAGTGATCAAAGTGGTTCGTGAAATCACCGGACTTGGTCTGAAAGAAGCAAAAGAATTAGTTGACGGAGCTCCGAAAGCAGTTAAAGAAGGTGTGTCTAAAGCAGAAGCTGAAGAACTCAAAGCCAAACTCGAAGGCGAAGGCGCAGAAGTTAATTTAAAATAGTCACGTTGGCAATGAGCAGTGCGAAAAAAGGCTGATAAGAAGCTGTGTCGTGCTTGCACGTAAGCAGCTTCTTATCTGACTTTTTTCATAGGGCGAAGCCCGTGCGCGAGATGAAGCGAAGCGTAATCGAGCGTAACTGCGGAGAAAAGAGCATCGCCCCCCTACTCTGCCAATACAAACCGAAATCCTGGGATAATCTCCCGGGATTTTTATGTCTTTCAGGTAAAACAAGGAAAATGGCGTTAATAACGGGTTGACAGGCTAATTAAATTTGTGTTATAGTTAAAAATGCGCTATTGTGGGGAAGCATGCCATGAAAAAAAGTGGATAATGGTTCCCGTAAAGTAGTTTCGGAGCAAAACAACGGAATAGGGGGGCTTCCCAGAGATTCATCTGTCCCCAAATAAATATACAAGGAGTGTAACGTCAATGGAGAAAAACAGAATTCGTCCCATTACAACCGGAAAAAGCTTGCGTATGAGCTATTCCAGACAAAAAGAAGTGTTACAGATGCCGAATTTGATCGAAGTTCAGAAAGACTCTTATCAGTGGTTTCTGGACGAAGGATTGAAGGAAGTATTTGCCGATATTTCTCCGATTGCTGATTACAGTGGTCACTTGAGCCTGGAGTTTGTAGACTTTACATTATGCAAAGACGACGTGAAATATACTATTGAAGAATGTAAAGAACGCGATGCGACCTATGCGGCACCTTTGAAGGTCAGAGTCAGACTATACAATAAGGAAACCGATGAGATCAATGAACACGAGATATTTATGGGTGATCTGCCGTTGATGACGGAGACCGGAACGTTTGTAATTAATGGTGCGGAAAGAGTTATCGTCAGCCAGTTAGTTCGTTCACCAGGGATTTATTATTCGGTTGCGCATGATAAAGTGGGAAAACGCTTATACTCATCGACGGTAATTCCGAACCGTGGTGCATGGCTGGAATATGAGACCGACTCCAATGACGTTTTTTATGTTAGAGTAGACCGGACCAGAAAGGTGCCGATCACCGTTTTAATCCGTGCCCTGGGTGTGGGTACGAATGTTGAGATTCTTGATATGTTCGGTGAAGAACCGAAGATATTAGCAAGTTTCGGCAAGGATACTGCTGAAAATTATCAGGAGGGTCTGTTAGAGTTATACAAAAAGATCCGTCCGGGCGAGCCTTTGGCGGTAGACAGTGCGGAAAGTCTGATCACGTCGATGTTCTTCGATGCCAGACGTTATGACCTGGCGAGGGTTGGACGCTATAAATTCAATAAGAAACTGGCCCTCAAGAACCGTGTATCCGGGCAGACTCTGGCCGAAGATGTGAAGAGTCCGCTGACCGGCAAAGTAATCGTGAAAAGAGGAACCGAGCTTAACAGAGAGTTGGCGGATGAAATTCAGAATGCAGCAGTCCCGTTTGTGTGGATTGAACGTCCGGAAGAAGAACGCAATGTCAAAGTGCTTTCTAATATGATGATAGATCTGCGCTCGCTCGTTGACATTGACCCGAAAGAAGTCGGGGTTACAGAACTGGTATATTACCCTGTCCTGGAAGGACTTCTGGAGGAAGCTTCGGGTGATATTGATGAACTCAAGGAAACGATCCGCAAGAATTTATCTGATTTAATTCCGAAGCATATCACAAAAGAAGATGTTTTTGCATCCATTAATTATAATATGCATTTAGAATATGATCTGGGTCATGATGATGATATCGATCATCTCGGCAATCGTCGTATCCGTGCGGTTGGAGAGCTGATGCAGAATCAATATCGGATCGGCCTTTCACGACTGGAGAGAGTTGTCCGTGAGCGGATGACTACCCAGGATCAGGAAGGGATTTCACCGCAGTCACTGATCAATATCAAACCGGTAACCGCAGCAGTGAAGGAATTCTTTGGTTCTTCCCAGCTATCTCAGTTCATGGATCAGAATAACCCACTGGGTGAGCTGACCCATAAGAGACGTTTATCGGCCCTGGGACCGGGTGGTCTGTCAAGAGACCGGGCCGGTTTCGAGGTGCGTGACGTACACTATTCTCATTATGGCAGAATGTGCCCGATCGAGACTCCTGAAGGTCCGAATATCGGACTGATCAACTCGCTTGCAACCTATGCGCGGATCAACCAGTATGGCTTTATTGAAGCACCGTATCGAAAGATCGACCGGACCGATCCGCAGAATCCGATCGTAACCGAAGAAGTTGTATATATGACCGCCGATGAAGAAGATGTATACCATGTTGCTCAGGCGAATGAGCCGCTGGATGATGAAGGACATTTTATTCATAAGAATGTCTCCGGTCGTTACAGAGAAGAGACTCAGGAATATGAAAAAGGTATATTCGAATTCATGGATGTATCGCCGAAAATGGTGTTCTCAGTGGCGACAGCATTGATCCCGTTCCTGGAGAACGATGATGCTAACCGTGCGCTGATGGGATCTAACATGCAGCGTCAGGCGGTACCTCTTCTGATAACCGAAGCTCCGGTCGTAGGAACAGGTATGGAGACCAAAGCCGCGGTAGATTCCGGAGTTTGTATTGTTGCTGAAGAGGGTGGTGTGGTAGAAAACGCCAGTTCCCGGCAGATCATCATCAAACAGGATGATGGTACCAAGAAAAAATATAAATTGACTAAATTCCTGCGCAGCAACCAGAGTAACTGCTATAACCAGAGACCGATCATCAGTAAAGGAGAGACTGTTGTTAAAGGGCAGATTATTGCTGATGGACCATCAACCTCTAATGGTGAGATCGCGCTTGGAAAGAATCCGTTGATCGGCTTTATGACCTGGGAGGGTTACAACTATGAGGATGCGGTATTATTAAGTGAGCGCCTGGTACAGGAGGACGTATATACTTCGGTTCATATTGAAGAATATGAAGCGGAGGCCCGTGACACCAAATTAGGACCGGAAGAGATCACCCGTGATATTCCCGGTGTGGGGGATGACGCCCTCAAGGATTTGGATGAAAGGGGAATTATCCGTATCGGTGCGGAAGTGCGTGCCGGTGATATTTTGGTGGGTAAAGTGACACCTAAGGGAGAAACCGAACTGACCGCAGAAGAAAGACTGCTGCGCGCTATCTTCGGTGAAAAGGCCCGTGAAGTAAGAGATACATCCCTGAAAGTACCTCATGGCGAATACGGGATCGTTGTGGATGCCAAGGTATTTACGAGGGAAAACGGTGATGAATTGTCACCGGGTGTAAATCAGGCGGTTCGTATCTATATCGCCCAGAAGAGAAAGATCTCGGTTGGGGATAAGATGGCTGGCCGTCATGGTAATAAGGGTGTTGTGTCCCGGGTTCTGCCGGTGGAGGATATGCCGTATCTGCCCAATGGACGCCCGCTTGATATCGTGCTCAATCCGCTGGGTGTGCCGTCCCGTATGAATATCGGACAGGTACTTGAGATCCACTTGAGTCTGGCTGCCAAAGCTTTAGGCTTTAATATTGCAACACCGGTATTTGACGGTGCTAATGAAAATGATATTATGGACACTCTGGATCTGGCAAATGATTATGTCAACTTAGAGTGGGAAGACTTTGAAGAGAAATATAAGGAAGACATACTGCCGGAGGCAATGCAGTATCTGTCTGAAAATAGAGATCACCGTGAAGTATGGAAAGGGGTTCCGCTTTCCCGCGACGGAAAGGTACGTTTAAGAGACGGCCGGACCGGGGAGTATTTTGACAGCCCTGTAACCATCGGCCACATGCACTATCTGAAGCTGCATCATCTGGTTGATGATAAGATCCATGCCCGTTCGACCGGTCCTTACTCGCTGGTAACTCAACAGCCGCTCGGTGGTAAAGCCCAGTTCGGCGGACAGCGTTTCGGTGAGATGGAGGTTTGGGCACTAGAGGCATATGGTGCGTCTTACACCCTGCAGGAGATCCTGACGGTGAAATCGGATGATGTCGTGGGTCGTGTGAAGACCTATGAAGCCATCATCAAAGGTGATAATATACCGGAACCGGGCATCCCTGAGTCATTTAAGGTATTGCTCAAGGAATTACAGTCACTGGGACTGGATGTGCGTGTATTGCGTGATGACCAGACCGAAGTGGAGATCATAGAAAGCCTTGATTATAATGAAATGGATCTACACTCTATCATTGAAGGTGATAAGAGATATCAGTCCGAAAAAGAATCTTACGGCGACCATGGGTTCAGCCAGCAGGAGTTTGCAGGTGATGAACTGGTGGACATTGAAGTGGAAGAAGACGAAGAGGATGAAGAATCCGTAGAAACTGATGAGATAGAGTTTGAATTTGAAGAAATTTCAGACAACGTTTAGAAAGGGGCTCCGTTTATATGACAGCAAACAACTACGAAACATCATATCAACCGATGACTTTCGATGCCATCAAAATCGGTCTTGCCTCACCCGATAAGATCCTGGAATGGTCCCGAGGTGAAGTGACAAAACCGGAGACGATCAACTACAGAACGTTGAAGCCGGAAAAAGATGGGCTTTTTTGCGAGAAGATCTTCGGGCCCAGCAAAGACTGGGAGTGCCATTGCGGAAAGTATAAAAAGATCCGTTATAAAGGCGTCGTGTGTGACCGTTGTGGTGTTGAGGTGACCAAGGCAAGTGTGCGCCGTGAACGAATGGGGCATATTGACCTGGCAGCTCCGGTATCGCATATCTGGTACTTTAAAGGAATTCCGAGCCGGATGGGACTGATCCTTGATCTGTCCCCGCGGACATTGGAAAAAGTGCTCTATTTTGCCTCTTATATCGTATTGGAAAAGGGAGAAACCGATCTGCAGTATAAGCAGGTCCTCTCAGAGCAGGAATATCAGGAAGCAAGAGAAAAGTGGGGCAGCAGTTTCCGCGTTGGCATGGGTGCGGAATCAATTCAGGAATTACTGAGCTCTATCGATCTCTATAAAGAATATGAAGAATTGAAAGCTGGTCTTAAGAATACCACCGGACAGAAGCGCGCGCGAATCGTTAAGCGTCTGGAAGTGGTTGAGGCTTTCAGAGAATCAGGAAATAAACCGGAATGGATGATCATGACAGCGATCCCGGTCATCCCGCCGGATCTGCGTCCGATGGTACAGTTGGACGGCGGTCGGTTTGCAACCTCTGATCTAAATGATCTGTATCGCCGGATCATCAACCGTAATAATCGTCTGAGAAGACTTTTAGAATTAGGTGCGCCGGATATTATCGTTCGGAATGAGAAGCGGATGCTGCAGGAAGCTGTCGACGCGCTGATCGATAATGGCCGTCGCGGCCGTCCGGTGACCGGACCTGGTAACCGGGCCCTGAAATCCCTTTCCGACATGCTGAAAGGTAAGTCTGGACGTTTCCGCCAGAATCTGCTCGGAAAACGTGTTGACTACTCCGGTCGTTCAGTTATCGTCGTAGGACCGGAACTTAAGATTTACCAGTGCGGTCTGCCAAAGGAAATGGCAATTGAATTGTTTAAGCCATTCGTTATGAAAGAGCTGGTTGGAAACGGAACCGCGCATAATATAAAAAATGCTAAAAAAATGGTTGAAAGACTTCAGCCGGAAGTGTGGGATGTTCTTGAGGAAGTAATCAAAGAACATCCGGTTATGCTGAACCGGGCCCCTACGCTGCATCGTCTTGGTATTCAGGCGTTTGAGCCGATCCTGATAGAGGGTAAAGCAATTAAGCTTCACCCGCTGGTATGTACTGCATACAATGCTGACTTTGACGGGGATCAGATGGCGGTCCATCTGCCGCTGTCAGTAGAAGCCCAGGCAGAATGCCGCTTCTTGCTGCTCTCACCGAACAACCTGCTGAAACCATCCGATGGCGGTCCGGTGGCGGTACCATCTCAGGATATGGTCCTGGGAATTTATTACCTGACCCAGATCAGACCGGGAGTAGTGGGTGAAGGAAAATATTTCAAGAATGTAAATGAAGCCATTCTGGCATACGAAAACGGAGCTATCACGCTGCACGCAAAGATTAAAGTGCGGATGGAGAAGACCCTTGCGGATGGAACGGTAGTATCCGACATGATTGAATCTTCACTGGGGAGATTTATCTTCAATGAGATCATCCCGCAGGATTTGGGCTTTGTAGACCGCAGTGCAAAAGGAAGTGAACTGCTTCTGGAAATAAACTTCCTGGTTGGGAAGAGGCAATTGAAGCAGATTCTGGAAAAAGTGATCAATACTCATGGAGCAACAGCTACTGCTGAGGTATTAGATAATATTAAAGCAACCGGATATAAATATTCCACGCAGGCGGCTATGACCGTATCGATTTCTGATATGACTGTACCGCCGGAAAAACCGGAATTGATTGAAAAAGCCCAGGATACAGTGGATAAGATTACCAGAAACTATAAACGTGGTCTGATCACTGAAGAAGAGCGTTATAAAGAAGTCGTAGAGACATGGAAAGCAACCGATGATGCATTGACAGAGGCCTTGTTGTCCGGTCTTGATGAATACAATAATATCTTTATGATGGCGGACTCCGGAGCCCGTGGTTCCGATAAGCAGATTAAACAGCTTGCCGGAATGCGTGGATTGATGGCCGATACGACCGGCCGGACCATCGAGCTGCCGATCAAGTCCAACTTCCGTGAGGGACTGGATGTATTGGAATACTTTATGTCGGCGCATGGTGCCCGTAAAGGTCTTTCCGATACAGCTCTGCGTACAGCCGATTCAGGATATCTGACCCGTCGTCTGGTAGACGTATCGCAGGATCTGATCATTCGTGAAATTGATTGTGCCGAGACAGAGATACCGGGTATGTATGTAAAAGCATTTATGGATGGTAATGAGGGAATTGAAAGCCTGCAGGAACGTATCACCGGGCGCTATGCTTGTGAGGATATTAAAGATGCAAAAGGCGATGTGATCGTCAAGGCTGATCATATGATCACTCCGCGCCGGGCTGAAACAGTAATCAAAAACGGGGTTGGAGAAGATGGAAAGCCGGTTTCACAGGTGAAGATCCGGACCATCCTGACCTGTAAATCACACATTGGCGTGTGTGCTAAGTGCTATGGTGCCAACATGGCTACTGGTGAACCGGTGCAGGTGGGTGAAGCGGTTGGTATTATCGCCGCTCAGTCAATCGGTGAACCGGGAACACAGCTGACCATGCGTACCTTCCATACCGGTGGTGTTGCGGGTGATGATATTACTCAGGGTCTTCCGCGTGTTGAGGAGCTTTTTGAAGCCAGAAAACCGAAAGGTCTGGCGATTATTACTGAATTCGCCGGTAAAGCTGAGATTAGTGATACCAAGAAGAAACGTGAGATCATCGTTACCAATCATGAAACTGGTGAATCAAAGGCATACCTGATTCCATACGGCTCCCGGATCAAGATTCAGGATGGAGCGGAACTGGCAGCCGGTGATGAATTGACCGAAGGTAGTGTAAATCCGCATGACATCCTGAAGATCAAGGGTGTTCGGGCAGTACAGGATTATATGATTCAGGAAGTACAGAGAGTATACCGTCTGCAGGGTGTTGAGATCAATGATAAGCATATTGAAGTTATTGTGCGTCAGATGCTGAAGAAGGTCCGTATCGAAGAGAACGGCGAGTCTAATTATCTGCCGGGAACAATGGTAGACATTTTGGAATTTGAAGATAAGAATGCTGAGCTTGAAAGGGAAGATAAAGAACTGGTAGTTGGCGAGCAGATCATGCTGGGTATTACCAAAGCATCTCTTGCGACCAATTCATTCCTGTCGGCGGCATCCTTCCAGGAGACTACCAAGGTGCTGACCGAGGCAGCGATTAAAGGTAAAGTTGATCCGCTGATCGGACTTAAAGAAAATGTTATTATCGGTAAACTGATCCCGGCTGGAACCGGAATGAGAAAATACCGTGATGTAGTGATTGATGCCGGTATGTCAGCGGCAGATTCGGACGAATATATGCTGGATAATATCGTCGTTGATGAAATGGAAGAAATAGAATTAACTGACTAATCAAACGGATTATGAGTATCCGTTTCAACAGGACGCGGTGAGTAACTGCGTCCTTTGAGTATTCGCTAGAAAGGATGAACTATGATATTATTTAATTCAGACTATACAGAAGGGGCTCACCCGGATATTTTAAGAAAACTGGCTGCCACCAATCTGGTGCAGACAGCCGGGTATGGAGAGGATGAATTTTGTACCGAAGCCAGGGAGTATATCCGTCAGGCGTGTAAAGCACCTGCAGCAGAGGTTCACTTTCTGGTTGGCGGGACCCTGGCCAACATGACGGTCATTTCAGCAGTGCTGAGGCCGCATCAGGGGGTAGTGAGCGCGGAGAGCGGGCATATCAATCTTCATGAGACCGGAGCGATAGAATCCTATGGCCATAAAGTGCTCACCCTTCCCAGCAGTGATGGGAAGATTACGGCAGGGCAGATTGAAGCAGCACACAAATCCCATTGCAGTGATGAGGCCTTTGAACATATTGTGCAGCCGAAAATGGTATATCTCTCTCATCCGTCTGAGCTGGGAACCCTTTATACAGCCCGGGAGCTGAAGGATATCCGTAAGGTCTGCGACGAGTGCGGTTTGTATCTGTTTCTGGATGGAGCCCGGCTGGGATATGGATTATGTGCGCCCGGAACCGATGTAACACTGGAGATGATCGCGCAGATCTGTGATGTATTTTATATCGGTGGGACTAAAGTGGGAGCGCTTTTCGGTGAAGCCGTGGTCATTACGAATGCCGGACTGCAAGAGGACTTCCGATACATAATGAAACAAAAAGGCGGGATGCTGGCCAAGGGACGCCTGCTGGGTATTCAGTTCGGGGAATTGTTCCGAAATGGACTGTATTTTGAAGCAGCGCAGCATGCAATTGATCTGGCGATGGTACTTAAAGAGGGGGTATTGGCAAAAGGTTACCGGCTGTTTATGGATAGTGACACCAATCAGCAGTTTATAATTGCAGATGACGTGAAAGTAGCGGTGTTGAAAGATAAATACGGATTTACCTATTGGCAGCGCTATGATGAAAGCAGCAGTGTGATCCGTATCTGCACCAGCTGGGCAACCCGGGAAGAGGATATAAAGCAGTTGCTGGCTGATCTGTAGGCTGAGCATATAGGAAGGAATATTATGAAGTTACTAAAGAGATTTGCAGTGATGGTACTGCTGCTGATTTTTCTCAATTTTACATTTATTTCATCATTGACTGATATTCCCAACTGGCTGGGGATTATAATTATTGTGCTGGGAGCTTTATTTTATCTGATTTATGCAATTTTTCCGGGGAGGATCAGCGGTGATTTTAAACCGGTCATGTCCAGACGGATTAAGATCTTGTGCGGCGGCGGTGAGTTGATTATCGTGTCGGCAGCATGTCTGATCATGGAGATCATTCTGTATCTGATTCTGTGGTCGCGGGTTGCTATGATGCTGAAGCTAATTAATGGAGTAATTTGTATTCTTCTGTTATTTACCCTTGCAGTCCAGGGTGTGCTGCGTCTGCTGGCAACATCAACTCAGATAAAACTAAGCCGGAAGTTGTTGCTGTTGTTGGTCTGGTGGTTTCCGGTCTTGAATATGATTATGATTTCCCGAGCCTGCCGGATAGCCAGACTGGAATGTGAACTGGAAACTCATTTGCAGGAATTGAATAAAGCACGGAAAGAGAATCAGGTTTGTCAGACCCGGTACCCGGTACTGATGGTTCACGGTATCTTTTTCCGGGACTGGCATTACTTCAATTACTGGGGCCGGGTGCCAAAAGAGTTAATCCGCAACGGCGCTAAGGTCTATTATGGTAAGCAGCAGTCGGCCCTGGCAGTAAAAGACAGCGCAGCGGAGCTGCGGAAACAGATCCTGGAGATCATAAAAGAAACCGGCTGCAGGAAGGTGAACATCATCGCCCATTCCAAAGGCGGCCTGGATGCCCGTTATGCTATCAGCCGTCTGGGAATGGCGCCGTATGTGGCTTCGCTGACGACGATCAATACCCCTCATTATGGCTGCGGGTGGGTCGATCAGATATTGAAAAAATTGCCGGATAAGCTGGTTCGGTGGGTAGGAAAGCAATACAATAAAATATTCTGTCGGCTGGGTGACAGTCAGCCTGATTTTTACAATTCGGTGTATGATCTGACCGAGAGTTTTGCCATTCGGTTTAATGAAGAGGTAGAGAATCAGGAAGGAATCCTTTATCAGAGTGTGATGTCCAAGATGGACAGCGCTAAAAGTGCCGGTTTTCCTCTGAATATTACATACCGGCTGATCAGCAAGATACAGCACTGCCATAGTGACGGTCTGGTGCCGCTTCAGTCGGCAGTCTGGGGAGAATACCTCGGCCTTCTTACAGTGGCGGGTAAGCGGGGGATATCCCATGGTGATATGATTGATCTGTTCCGGGAAAACATCAGGGACTTTGATGTCAGGGAGTTTTATGTTGAACTAATTGAGAAATTAAAACAGAGAGGCTTATAATGGCAGAAAACGTAAATTTGGGGGTAATGAAAAAATGATTACCATTAAAGAGATTGCAGAAGAGGCAGGGGTTAGCGCGACGACGGTATCCAATGTATTGCATGGAAAGATAAATAAAGTATCACCGCAGATGGTCGAAAAAATCCAACATCTGCTGGCCGAGCATCGTTATATCCCCCGCTTTGGTCTGAGTGCACTGACCAGCCGTGAGTCAAGGATGATCGGTGTGCTGATTAATACGCCGGAATTTGTTGAGGAAACCCTTTATGAAAAACCATTCTACGGCAGTGTCATCGGTGCGTTGGAGAGTCTTTTCCGCCAGCAGGGTTATTATATCATGGTCTTTTCATCCAAGAATCTGGATGAAATTATGCGGATGACTCTGGGATGGAATGTTGATGGTGTGATCTCAATTTCGATGCCAAGGAAGTATTGCCAGAAATTAGGTGAAGTGACCGGAAAACCGGTGGTATCCATTGACATGGATGTCAATGATGAGAAAGAAGCCCGGGACAGTTATAATGTTACCTCTCCGGATTACGATGCCGGTGAGATGATGGTACAATACCTGACCGGGAAGGGGATTACGGAGATCGTCTATGCTGCCAACGTCAAACGGGGTGCGGACTACCGCCGGTATCAGGGAGCTGCGGCGGCTTACCAAAGCTGCGGCGGTGAACAAAAAGAGCTGGATATGGTCATTCTGGAACGAACCTTTGATGGCCGCCGGAAGCAATACAAAGAATTGGAGCGCCTGGTTGGCAAAAATGCCGCCTTGTTTTTCTCTAGTGATCTGAACGCGGCAGAGGCAGTTGGATGCTTTACCAGAGAAGGGATTCGGATTCCTCAGGATTTGTCCATTGTCGGCACTGATGATGATATATTTGCCCGACTTTCGGTTCCCCGTCTGACAACGGTGCGGGCAGTCAGCACCCGGAAGGCGGAACTGGCTGCGGAGATGATGCTGAATATCATTGAAGGGCGGCCGGTCCCGGAAAAGAATGCTGAGATTGCAGCCGAATTGATTGAAAGAGAGAGTGTAAATATTAGAGTCCAGGAGGAATAATGCAGCATGGAGAGAATTCAGATCATCGAAAATGGTATTCAAATGGTGTTAGAAATTACCGATCAGCGGGAAGTCAAACTGCTGCATTTTTCTACCCTGCCGTTTGCAGAAACAACTATCCGGGATGATTATGAGAAGACCGGCTTCCGCCTGGTCGAGGTCGCTCTGGCCGGTTGTCGGCGGCCGGAAGAGCGCCATGGCCTGAAATATACCGTGACCGGACCGGGGTACCGGCTGAAGTATGCCGGCCACTGCGATGGTCGAAATGAACAGGGGCGGAAACTGGAGATTGTTACATACGATGAGGAAACGGAAGTATATGTGACAAGCCATTTTCAGTTTTTTGACGGAATTTCGGTGGTGCAGTGCTACAGCAGTGTAGAAAACCGCGGCAAAGAGATTCAAGGCTTAGAATACATATCTTCATTTAACCTGAATGGAATCGCCAAGGAAGGGATTCTTCCGCGGGATGAGAAGATGCGGCTATCAGTCATGCATAATTCATGGCACAGGGAGGTACAGTGGCAGGAATATACCCTGCCGCAGCTGGGACTGGAACAGTGTCAGGATGACCGGCACACCCGCTCATCCAAGGCTATAAAGGTGACCAATACCGGGAACTGGTCGGCCAAAGAGTATCTGCCGATGGGCAGCATCACCAACTGCGAGACCGGCACCAGTTTATTCTGGCAGATTGAACATAACGGTTCATGGCACTGGGAGGTTAGTGACCAGACCAATCATCTGTATCTGCAGCTGAGCGGTCCGACTGAAAACCAGTCTCACTGGTATAAAGAACTAAGGCCCGGGGAAAGTTTTGACAGTGTACCGGCAGCAGTCGGCTGTGCCGACGGCGGGCTGGAAGCAGTTGCTGAACAGTTGACCCGGTACCGACGGAGGATCCGCAGGAAGAATCAGGATAATGAAGATATGGCGGTAATCTTTAACGATTATATGAATTGTCTTTGGGCCGAACCAACGACAGACAAAGAGCTGCCGTTGATCGATAAAGCAGCAGAGATTGGTTGTGAATATTACTGTATCGATGCGGGCTGGTATTCGGCCGGTTACTGGTGGGATGGTGTCGGTGAATGGCAGCCCAGCAGTGAGCGCTTCCCGGGCGGGATTGAAGAAGTGACCGCTTATATCCGGCAGCAGGGGATGGTTCCGGGCCTGTGGCTGGAGCTGGAAGTGATGGGGATTAAGTGTAAGCTGGCAGGGGAGCTGCCTGATCAGTGCTTTTTTCTGCGGCATAAAAAGAGAGTGCAGGACCGGAACCGCTATCAGTTAGATTTTCGTCATCCTCAGGTGATCGAGCATGTTACTGCGGTGGTTGACCGAGTGGTCAGGGATTATGGCATCGGTTATATCAAAATGGACTATAATATTGAACCGGGAATTGGGACAGAAGTAAATGCCGATAGTTTCGGAGACGGGCTCCTTCAGCATGAACGGGCATATTTAAGCTGGCTGGATGATCTGTTTGTAAAGTATCCTGATCTGATCATTGAGAATTGCTCCAGCGGCGGTCTGCGGATGGATTATGCCTTGTTGAAACGCCATAGCATTCAATCAACCAGTGACCAGGAAGACTTTATGCGGTATGCGACTATCGCAGCCAACAGCCCGCTGGCACTGACGATGGAGCAGGCGGCTATATGGTCCTATCCCCGACTGGAAAGCAGCGAAGAAGATACAGTATTTAATATGATCAATGCGATGTTGATGCGGATCCACCAAAGCGGGCATATGGTGGATATCTCACCGGAGAAGCGGGCCTTAGTGGCTGAAGGGATTGCATATTATAAGACGATCCGGGACGATATTAAAGCTGCATTTCCATTCTGGCCTACCGGTATGTCCGGTTTTGCCGATGAGTGGGTGAGCCTGGGACTGAAGAACGAAGGCAGGTCTTATATCGCTGTATGGCGGCGGAGCGGGTCCGCTTATGCGGAGCTGCCGCTTAAACATTTGCAGGGCAGGGCGGCAGAAGTGAGCTGTGCTTATCCTACTTCACTGGAATGTGATTATAAATGGAATCCGACTGCCGGCATTCTCAGTGTAAAGCTGCCGGCAGCACCAGCCGCCAGATTGTTTGAGATAAAGGTAAGAGAAGATTGAGGAATAATGCAGAGGACACGATTCAAAAAGAGATCGTGTTCTTTTTTTAGGCTTGTTTTTACATGAGTAAGGCCTTGAAGCTTTGAGTGTAGAAGGTTTATAACAAATAAGTTATGAAGAAAACCTACAATTAATAACATTAAAAATAAAAATTTTTATAAGAAATAAACAAAAATCTATTGACACTATAGAGAAAAATAGATATGATTGAATCAATACAAGTGTGTAAACTATAAGTGTATGTTATACAGTCAAGGAGAGATGATATGGGGAGGAAGAAGAAGGAAAAGATTGAAAATGTCGTATTTACGATACCGGCACTCATTTTAGTAACTGTCACAATATATATACCTTTTGTTATGAGCGGTTATTATTCACTGACCGAATGGAATGGGATAGCTAAAGAAGCCAAGTTTGTCGGACTGAAGAATTTTAAAACCCTGTTTAGCGGTTCGTCAGATTTTATCAAAAGCCTGACCTTTACAGGAAAATATACTATTCTGTTCATGATCTTCGCTAATGTTCTGGCACTGGCAATTGCCGTAGCCCTGGTACAAAAGATCAGAACAGCCAATCTGATGCGGGGGATGTTTTTTATTCCTTACATTATGAGTATGACCATCGTCGGCTTTATCTGGAAATTTATTTTTTCTCAGGGGTTTGCCAAGCTGTATGAGATGAGCAGCCTGGAATTTCTTAACTGGAGCTGGCTGGGAGATGCTAAGCTGGCCTTTTATGCGGTGGTATTTGTCGGGGTGTGGCAGTCGCTGGGATTTTACATTGTTCTGTATATTGCCGGACTGCAGGCTGTGCCCACTGATGTGCTGGAGGCGGCGACGGTGGATGGTGCAACCTCATGGAAACGGTTTTTCCGGGTTACTCTGCCATTACTGGGGCCATCTGTCACCACCTGCATCTTTATGTCTCTGACGAATGCGGTGAAGGTGTTTGATATTATCCTGGCGTTGACTAAAGGCGGTCCCGGCGGCGCGACCTACAGTGCGACACTGGATATCTACCGGGAAGCGTTCCAGAATAATAATTATGGTCTTGGTTCGGCGAAATCACTGGTGTTCTTTGTGCTGGTGCTGGTAATCACGCAAGTGGTATTGAAAAGTATGAATAGCAGGGAGGTTGATCTATAGTGTCTTTATCAGAAAAAAAGAAATTAAAGAGGGTGATATTGACGGTTGTGATGCTGCTTATCGCACTGGTATATATTTATCCGGTATTCCTGATGTTTATCAATTCGGTAAAACCTTTCGGCGAAGTAGTATTGGATGTTATTGCACTGCCGTCTAAGATCGAATGGGCCAATTATACATACGTGATCGATAAGATGCAGTACGGCAAATTATTTATGAACAATGTTATCATAACGGCTATCGGTATCAGCGGAATCGTTATTTTTTCTTCGCTTTCCGCGTATATTCTCAGCCGGCGGCGGAGCCGGTACACAAAAATCGCTCATTTACTGATCACGACGCCGATGTTGATACCTTTCCAGACCATTATGATCACCTTGCTGAAGGTAATGGGGGTATTAAATCTCTCCGGCAGCAAGATTGGACTGGGGATCCAGTATTGGGGATTTGGAATTCCGATGGCGGCATTTATCTACTGCAATTTTATGTCCACCATACCCAAAGAGATTGATGAAAGTGCGCTGATCGATGGCGCCGGAACGCTGAGGACATTCCGGTCGATCATCTTTCCGCTGCTGAAATCGGTAACATTTACGGTCATCGTTCTGGATGTAATGTGGATCTGGAATGATTTCCTGTTACCGCTTCTGATGGTTAACAGTTCCAATGAAACCAAGACACTGGTTCTGGCAGCGTATACCTTTGTCGGTCAGTTCAACACCCAGTGGCATTATGCGATGACGGCCATGGTGCTGGCGGTTCTGCCTTCGATTATCATCTTTATCCTGCTGCAGAAATATATCGTCGAAGGGGTTGTGGCAGGTGCAGTCAAAGGCTAATGATTTTCTTGCCGGCAGCGGCAATAAAATAAAGAAAAAAGTGAGGAGAGAAGATTATGAAAAAGAGACTACTCAGTGCACTTGTGTGTGCAGCAATGGCAGCATCTTTACTGATGGGATGCGGCGGCAGCGGCGGTTCCGGTACGGATGGCAGCGAATCAGCGGACGGCGGTAAAGCGGCAGAAATCTACATGTTTATATCTTCACCGGAGTATGCCGATGCGATCAATGAGCTGATCGCAGAGTATAAGACGGTAGTGCCGAATGTTACGATCAACTATGAAACTACACAGAATGATTATCCGACTCTGCTGAAGGCAAAGTTGAATTCAGGGGATGTACCCGATATTTTTGCCTCCACATCGGGAAAAGAAATTGAAGTTTACAAAGAATATTCTTATGATCTGTCCGGGGAGGATTTGATGGATACAATGCTTCCAGCTGTTGCGGATACGATGAAAGATGGCAATGGCGAAGGAGTGTATGGTGTTGCCATTAAGGGTAATTACTTTGGGATGGTCTACAACAAAGCGCTGTTTGAGCAGGCAGGCATTGAAAAAGCTCCTGAGACGATGGATGAGCTGGCTGATGCCGTCACCAAATTAGAAGCTGCAGGAATCACTCCATTTACCGGTGGTTTTTCAGAGTGGTGGGTATTTAAACATATCTTTCAGCATTATGCATCGGCAGCTGTAGATGATTATCAGGAGTTTGCAGTGGCGATGGAAAAGGGTGAGGATTCTCTGGCTAACTATCCGGAGATGAGTGATAACTTCTTTGACCTGATCGATCTGGCTGCTGAAAAGGGTGATGCAAAACCTCTGGAAGCAGACTTGAGTGCCGAAATCGCAGCTTTCGCTTCGGGTCAGGCGGCAATGGTTCTGGGTCAGGGGGCATGGATTGAAGCTGATATACTGGCGATCGATCCGAATATTGAAATCGGTTTTGCCGGATATCCGGTATCTGATGATGCGGCTGATGCCAAGGTGATCACCGGTTCCGATCAGGCCCTTCGGGTTAACAAAGATTCGGAAAATCTGGATGCAGTCCTGGATTTTCTGAATTGGTGGTATACATCTGATTACGGGAAAGCATGGTTTACTGATGTAGCAGGGGTGGTTCCCCCGATTACGACCGATGTAGAATCAGAATTCGAGATCATCAGGCAGGGGAATGCACTGGTTGAGGAAAAAGGCAGTGCATCACTGGGTATCATCTACTCAACCGATAGTTTCCACACCGCTTTTGGTGAAGCGATGCAATCCTATGTTGCGGGAACATCGACGAAAGAGGAAACCATCAAGACGATTGAAGAAAAATGGGTTGAGATTGACGGATCTTCCGCAGAATAATAATCTGAGTGGCAGAGCGTATCAGGAGATAAAGGGACTGTTTAACCGCAGTCCCTCTTTTATAGAATAAGAAATCCTAAGGAGGCTAACGATGAAATTTACAGAAGGGTATTGGGAAAGAAATGAACGTGCCAATGCGGTATATGCAGCGCAGGCATTTATCGTGGAAGAAATCCCCCATGGGATGAAAGTAGTGGCACCAGGGCACGTGATCACTGATCGGGCAGGCGCTCTGGACGTATCGACCATAACGACTGAATTTACTTCCATCCGCAAGGATATTATCAGTGTCAGGAGCTATCATTTTGAAGGGTATGAAAAGAAGGAACCCCGTTATGATCTTTTTACAGATATTCAGGATGTGACAGTTGAGATAGATGAAAAAGAGGCAGTAATGACGGCTGGAAGAATGAAGGTGCGGGTGGACCGGGAGACATTTGGCTTTACTTTTGAGGCTGATGGGAAGATGCTGACCGGACTTGGATTCCGCAATCTGGGTTATATGCAGTATGACCGGACGCCCGCGTCCAAGTTCCCGGGAAAGGATTATCTGCGGTCTGAATATCAGCCATACATGGTAACCGAGTTGTCGCTGAGTCCGGGAGAGTGTATATACGGATTGGGCGAGCGTTTTACCGCCTTTGTGAAGAATGGTCAGATGGTAGACTGCTGGAATGAAGATGGAGGAACGGCATCCCAGATGGCGTACAAAAATATTCCATTTTATCTCAGCAGCAAGCATTATGGTGTATATGTTGATCATAGTGATAATGTCTCTTATGAAATAGGCAGTGAGAAGGTGGGGAATGTCGGGATCTCGGTTCCCGGTGAAGAGATTCGCTATCATATCGTCTATGCTGATTCAATGAAAGAGGTATTGGCCAATTATACCGATCTGACCGGAAAGCCTGCTCTGCCGCCGGCGTGGTCATTCGGGCTGTGGTTATCCACCTCATTTACTACCAGCTATGACGAAGAGACTACCAGCTCTTTTATTCAGGGGATGGAAGAGCGGGATATCCCGCTCAATGTATTTCATTTTGACTGTTTCTGGATGAAGGAATTTCACTGGTGTGATTTTGAGTGGGATGAGAGGATATTTCCGGATGTAGAAGGAATGCTGAAGCGGTATAAAGAGCGGGGACTGAAGATCAGTGTTTGGATCAACCCGTACATCGCCCAGGGAACCAAAGCTTTTTATGAGGCGAAAGAAAAGGGATATCTGGTGATGCGCTCTGATGGCAGAGGCGTCCGCCAGCTGGATAACTGGCAGCCGGGCATGGGGCTGGTCGACTTTACCAATCCCGGGGCAGCAGCATGGTACGAAGAGAAACTTAAGGGCTTAATGAAAGTAGGTGTGGATTGTTTTAAAACCGATTTTGGTGAAAGAATTCCGACGGATGTTGTTTACTATAATGGTGCTGATCCAAATGGGATGCATAATTACTATACTTATTTGTATAACCGTACGGTGTTCCGGCTGCTGGAACAGGAGAAGGGCAAGAATGAGGCGATTTTATTTGCCCGCAGTGCTGCACCGGGATGCCAGCAATTTCCGATTCACTGGGGCGGTGACTGCTCGGCCAGTTATTCGTCAATGGCTGAGAGCCTGCGGGGAGGATTATCCTTTACGATGTCCGGATTTGGCTATTGGAGCCATGATATCGGCGGCTTTGAAATGACAGCAACACCGGATCTGTATAAACGCTGGATGCAGTTCGGATTATTATCGACTCATAGCCGGCTGCATGGATCTAAAAGTTACCGGGTACCGTGGCAGTTTGATGAAGAATCCAATGAGGTGTGCCGGGAATTCACCCGCTTGAAAGCACGGCTGATGCCCTATATCTTCCGTGTCAGCGTTGAAGCCAACCATACCGGTGTACCGGTAATGCGTGCGATGATGCTGGAATTTGAAAATGATCCGGCGGTGAAATATCTGGATATGCAGTACATGATCGGATCGCAGCTGCTGGTTGCGCCGGTATTCAGTGCGGACGGTCGGGCGGAGTATTACTTGCCGGAAGGAACCTGGACCCATCTGCTGTCAGGTGAAGTGCGGGAAGGCGGGAGATGGTTTGCCGATCAATACGATTATTTTTCCCTGCCGCTTTATGTCAGGGAGAATACGCTGCTGGCCAGAGGAGCGGTGGATAACCGAACTGATTATAATTATGCCGCGAATGCCCAGCTTCAATTGTATCAGTTAAAAGATGGCACGGAAGCTTGTTGCGAAATAACCGATACCGAAGGAAATATTGTATTTACAGGCAGTGCATTAAGAAGCGGAGGCAGCATCACTCTGCGGAGCTTTGCGTTGAAAGAAGGGATGACCTGGCTGCTTAAAAACATTAAATCTATAAAAAATGTATCTGGAGCAACGGCGGAAGAAACAGCGGAAGGTGTGGTATTGATACCTCAGGAGGACGAGGTGACGGTCATTTTATAGCGGTGGCCGGATACGGATAAAACATTAAAGGAGTAACGATATGGAACAATTTCGTTTGCTGAGCAAAAAAGAATGCAGTTTGAAAGATTCATTTTGGAACCGGTATATCAAACTGGTCAGGCATGAAGTGATCCCTTATCAGTGGGAGATACTAAATGACCGGATTCCTGATTCGGAGCCCAGTCATGCCATTGATAATTTCAAGATCGCCGCCGGTGATATGAAAGGGAGTTTTTACGGTGAAGTTTTTCAGGACAGTGATGTTTCAAAATGGCTGGAGACGGTCGGCAATATTCTGCTGTTGGAATCCGATCCTAAACTGGAGGCCCAGGCCGATGGAATTATCGATCTTATCGCCCGAGCGCAGGAAGCTGACGGCTATCTGGATACATATTTTACGATTGAGGAGCCGGACAAAAAATGGACCAACGTCTTAGAGTGCCATGAACTGTATTGTGCCGGGCATTTTATCGAGGCGGCAGTGGCGTATTACCGCGGGACCGGTAAAGAGAAGATATTGAATATCGCCTGCCGGCTGGCTGATCATATCGACAGTGTGTTTGGGCCGGAGCCGGAAAAGCTTCATGGCTATCCCGGCCATCAGGAGGTTGAGATCGCGCTGCTGCGGTTGTACGATCTGACCGGTAAAGCAGAGTATATGGCATTGGCGGAGTATTTTATCGATACCCGTGGAACCAATGATTTCTTTGAAGAAGAGTTCTGCCGGCGTGATGGCATCTGCTTTTGGACTAAAACCGGAGTGCCGGAACCGAACCGCTGGTATAACCAGTTTCCCTATCAGAACTATAATCAATTTCATCTGCCGGTACGCGGGCAAAATGAAGCGACCGGTCATGCGGTGCGGGGTGTCTACATGTATGCGGCGATGGCGGATATCGCAGCCCGGATCCAGGATCATAAATTGTTTGACACCTGCAAACGAATATGGGATGATATAGTCAACAGGCAGATTTATATTACCGGAGGAATCGGGGCGACCCATTCCGGAGAAGCATTTACGGCGGCATATGATCTGCCCAATGATACGAATTATTCGGAAACATGTGCATCTATCGGGCTGATGTTTTATGCCCAGAAAATGCTGAAGGCAGAAGTTGACCGCACCTATGCCGATACCCTTGAACGGGCCTTATATAATACGGTTCTGGGAGGGATGAACTATGACGGCAACCGGTTCTTCTATGTAAACCCACTGGCAGTCGTACCGGAAATCTGCCAGAATAATCCCGAGCGCAACCATGTCAAACCGGTGCGCCAGAAATGGTTCTCCTGCGCTTGCTGCCCGCCTAATATCGCGCGGACCATTCCCAGTCTCTGGGAATACATTTATACCGCCAGGGAAGACACTGCGTATGTGCATCTGTTTATCGGCAGTGATGCTGATATTGAGTTGAATAGCGGTCGGCTGGCGGTCAGACAGAGCACTGCCTATCCCTGGGACGATAAAATCCGCATAGAAGTGGAAGCCGATACAGAAGCAGCTCTGACACTGGCAGTCCGGATTCCGGAATGGAGCAGATCATATCATGTTATGATAGATGGAGAAGCGACAGCGGGGGAAATGGAAAAGGATGGTTACCTGTATATTGAGAGAAGCTTTGGTGAGAGTATAGTTATAGAGCTTAAACTGGATATGTCTCCCCATTTTGTTCAGGCTGATACCAGGGTTCACTATAATGTCGGACGGACAGCGATCGTCAGAGGTCCGCTGGTGTACTGTGTTGAAGAGGCTGACAACGGGAAGTATCTGGAGCAGTTAACCTTGGATACCAGTCAGCCGCTTGTAGAAAAGCAATCCGCTTTACTTGGCGGTTTCATTCAGATAGAAGCCAAGGGGTACCGCAGGAAATATACCGAGGCGAAGCGCTTGTACATGCCTTATAGTTCCGATGAAGAGCCGGTCTGCATTACGGCGATACCGTATTTTCTATGGAACAATCGAGAACCCGGAGAAATGCAGGTCTGGGTCAGAGCACATTAGAGGATGAAGAATGAAAAAACAAAGACTTAGGAACACGGATCTGAATCTTAGCAATATTTGTTACGGAACCGGAAATTTTGGTGAGAAATTATCTATGGAAGAAGCATTTCGGTTTCTGGATGCATACGTCGATGCCGGCGGTAACTTTATCGATACGGCCAATGTGTACTGCCGCTGGATCCCTGGGCAGACCAACTGCAGCGAACAGTATATCGGGGCCTGGCTGAAAGAGCGGGGGGCTTATAACGATGTGGTAATCGCCACCAAAGGCGGGCACTACGATCTTGAACGGCCGGAAGTGTTCAGGGCCACTCCCGCGGAAATCCGCAAAGATCTTGAAGAGAGCCTGCGGACGCTGGGGGTGGATCAGATTGATTTCTACTGGCTCCACCGCGATAACCGGGATATGCCGGTGACCGAAATTATCGGCATGATGGAGGAACTTGTAAAAGAAGGGAAGATCCGTTATTACGGTGCTTCTAATTTTACCCAGGGCCGAATTAATTCTGCGGTCAGGTATACGGAAACAAACGGGATAACCGGATTTTCGGCAGTTTCCAACCAGTGGAGTCTGGCATCTGTGAACCGGGGATGCAATATCAACAGTGATAAGACGCTGGTAATGATGGATAGTCTCTTTTATCAATGGCATAAAGCTTCGGGAATGCCGAGCGTACCATTTACATCCGGTGCTTATGGCTTTTTCCAGAAGCTATATACCGGAATAAAACATGGCGGGGATATTCAAAAAGCATATGCCAATGAGAAGAATATCAGGATTTATGAAATGTTATGCTATCTGCATGCGACTACCGATGCGTCGCTGCAGGCGCTATCTATTGCGTGGCTGTTAAACCAGCCGTTCCAGGTATTCCCGGTGTTATCCATAACCAAGTTGGAACAGCTGGATCACTTAGTGGAAGCAAGTGAGCTGGAGGTGACCAGCGACTTTACGGAGAAATTTATTCCTTAATAACAAACCAATATCCTGAAATCGAAGAGGATGAGCTGCGGCAGTCCCCTCTTTAAGTTAGTCAATTTGGTTTAGTCTGGTTATGATGCTGCCGCTTTGGGTTCGCTGGTAAATTAGAACCGGAGTTAGTATGCATAAGACCAAAATAACCCCAAATAGTAAAATGTTATTCAGCCATGGTATGCAAAAGGGGATGCCGTATATATTTATATTCTGGAATACGGCATAACTGAGCGGGATGCCGGTCAAAACGGAAATAACCATTGAGATTACGGCATAACCGACGCCCTCCAGGGTCAGCATTTTCTTGATCTGTCCGGCAGTCATCCCGATGCTCTCGAGGGCTGCCATTTCTTTTGCTCTGTTTTGCACACTTGCGGCCATCATATTGAAGTAATTAAGTGTGGTCAGAAGGGCCATGATCAGAGCAATGCTGCCGCTCAGGATTTTCACCTGTATTTCGGTTTGTTTCATTTCCGTATATCTTGCTAATTTCGACCCACATGTGATTTGGCTTACGGCAGCGAAGATATTCTTTACGGTTTCTTCAGTGCTTGCGGAAAAAGCTTCTTCATATTCCACATTGATCAGTTCTATAAAGGGTTCTCCCATTATCTGCTTTGCATATTCTTCACTGACGATCATGACCGGTGTATATCCGCCGGCAAAATAGGCCGGATTATCGGTTGTAATGGCGCCAATAGAGACATTGTATATAAGGTCCGGAGATAAGCTGCCAGGGACAGAGAAGTTTACCGGTTTGCCGATGACGTCGCCCATCTCTGCTCCGACCCAATCATCAATTACCGCAATCTTGCCTTCTTTAAATTCTTTTTCATCTAATGGATGATCCAGGCCGGCATTTAATTTTTCGAATTCAACGTCATTGATGCCGATGAAACGACTGGTAAACAGAGAATCCCCGGGGTTTTCCCGATAGGCTTTGATAGCTTCCTGATAATCGCCACCCGGATTCCAGCGCGACTGATATAAGTTCCGGTAATATTCACCATACACATTTTCCTGATAAGGCACTACGGCTTCGGCGGAATATACAATTCCAACCTGTTTTACGCCCGGGAGTTGTCGGATCTGATCAATTTTTTCAGTGGTGATCAGTGCTTCCATGTCATCCAGTGTAGTCTCATTTGTAAATTGAATATCAAATGTATAAATGGCATTTAGAAGAGATTTAGCATCATTTTGTTTAATTACGACGTTAATGATTAAGAATAACGTTCCAGTGATTACAAATGAAAAAAAGATTACCAGGGCCTGAGTCTTGTCACGGAATATATTCTGCCGGGCCATCGCCAAGACTCCGCTGCCGTTACTGGGCTTTACAATCTGGTGTCCTGGTTTGCCGGTATATCTGACTGCTTCAATAGGTGAGCAGCCACCTGCTATTTTTGCTGGCTTCCGGCTGCTTACCAGATTAACAGCAAATGCAAAGGCGGCAGCTAATATGTAAACCCATGGCGGAGCTGAGCCAATAGCACCAGTCGTTAAAACGGGATTCATGATGTGCAGAATCTGCGGCACCACACCGATAGAAATGATCAGACCCAAAATCAATCCCAGCGGGATTCCGATCAGAGAATTCCATGTAACCGTTTTGATTATGATTCCCCTTAGCTGCCGGGAAGTCATTCCAATTGCTTTCAACTGTCCATAGTATTGGATATCCTGGGCGATTGAAATATACAGGGTATTGTATATGAATAAATATCCACTCATTAAAATCATCACCAGAAAACCAGTTAAAACGGTGATCATTTTAAGGAAATCAGAAATAGTATTGTAATCGGTATCGATAATTTGTACTTTGCCCAGAGAGATGGCGTTTTGTATCGCGGTGATATCCTTTTCCGAATATAAGGGATTTTTGAGACTTATCAACAATTTTCCCTGTGTCAGATCGGTTTGCTTAGCTCCGGTCTGCGTATAAAATATTTCTGATACCAATCCCCTTTGGTTCCCCGTATAGTCTCTGAAATAGCCGGATAAGATAAAATCTTCGGCAGTAGTTTCCTGGTATTGATTATCCTGAGCAAGGGCAAAGTATTCAAGATGAAGCGGCATCCCGATTTCCGGTTCGGCAATACCCATCTCATCCAGGGCAGTGGTTGACAGCATAATTTCATTTTGCTTATCCGGATAAGAGCCGGTCACTATTTCCAAAGCCGGAATGCACTGGTATTCCCAAGCCGTTTGATCCAGCCAGTAAAGCTGCACTTTCCCCAATTGTTTGTTCTGGTATGTTTCAATAATTCCACACTTAACCGATATTCCGGCTGATCTGATCTCATCCATGCTGCGTATGATCTCAATCTGGGAGGTTTCCGGTTCGCTTAAGGAAATCTCATAATCCATTCCATTCATCCGCACCTGGCGGAGCGATATGGTATCCCAGTAACTAAGTCCGATGGCAAATACCACGGTGATTAAAAATGTAGTCAGTACGATAGCAAATATGGTCAGGAGATTTCTCTTTTTGTGTGCCCGATAGGTTGATGCGGTTATTTCTGAGATAATTCTCTTACTATTTACCTTAATCATCGGCAAAGTCACCTCCAATGATACGGCCATCTTCAATGCGGATGATGCGCCCGGCCATCTGGGCGAGCTCATCATTGTGGGTGATCATGACCACGGTCTGGCTAAAACTTTCACTGGTCGTCTTGATCAGACCTAAAACATCCTGGCTGGTCTTGCTGTCCAGATTCCCGGTTGGTTCATCAGCCAGAACAATGGCCGGTTTTGCCGCCAGTGCCCGGGCCAGCGCTGCCCGTTGCTGCTGGCCTCCGGATAACTGATTTGGCATGGCATATTTCTTGTCTTTTAAACCGAGCATTTCGATAATCTCATCGACATATTTCCGGTCCGGTTTAATACCGTCTAGTTTTATCGGCAGGACAGTATTATCATACACATTCATGTGCGGGAGCAAATTGTAGTTTTGAAACACGAACCCGATTTTACGGCGGCGGAAGATGGTCAGTTCATCTTTGGACAGTTGAGAGAGATCATTTCCGTCGACGATAACCTTTCCGGCTGAGGGGGTGTCTAGTCCGCCCATCATGTGCAGCAGTGTAGACTTGCCGCTTCCCGAACTGCCGACAACAGCCAGAAAATCCCCTTTTTGAATGGTGAGATTGATTCCGTCGAGAGCTTTTACCTTACAGTCTCCCATTTGATAGTATTTTTTTAAATTTTTGGTAACTAGTATATTCATTCAGTGCCTCCTTCATTTCTGCCGTTGAGTCATAATATAACAGATTAATCTTTCTCAATTCTGTCTCAAAGATGACAGATATGACACATTTTGGAGTTAAAAATTAGGCAGGAATATACAAAAGACAGAACCCTGACCTGGTTCTGAGCGAACCTTGATATAACCGCTCTGTCTGGATAATATCTCTCTGGCCAGATACAGACCGATGCCAAATCCCGGTTCAGTCTTAACATCGGCCGAGCGGTAGAATCTCTGGAAGATCCGCCCCTGTTCCTCTTCGCGGATACCAATCCCCTGATCCGCGATTTGAATACAGGTAAAGGCTTCATTGGGGACGACCGATAATTCAACTGTTGAAGCTTCCGGTGAATACTTTACCGCATTTTCGAGAATATTTGTGACCGCTTCCAGAGTCCACTTGGGGTCAAATATACAACGTGCGTCAGTTTCTTCCCGACGGATCACAATATTCTTTTTTAAAGTCTCCACTTCAATAGCCTGACAGGCACCGGCCAGAAGTTGGTCAACCGGAGATGATACCGGGCTGACAACGATCAGATCGGTTTCTGCATAAGAGGATTTTAAGAGCTCTTTCATATAAAAATTTAATTTCTCTGACTGCATCTGAATTTTTTCGGCCAATTCTGCGGCATCGGGAGCCAGATTACTTTCTTTTAATAGCTCCGCGTATAGCAAAATATTGGTCAAAGGCGTCCGGACCTGATGAGAAATATCAGAGATCAGCGATTTGATGATGTCCCTTTCTGCCAGAGCCCGGCTTTTCTGCATCCCGGAGCTCTGGATCAGCTTGTTTAGTCTTTCGGCAATTGCGGAGTTCATAGACTCGTCATACGGATATTCGTGAATGAAGCCGTTTAAGGCATCGTCTAGTGTCTGCAGCACGGCGGCCATCTCTTTTTGAGCCTGTCTGCGGGTCTTCATTATCATAAAGACCATCAGGCCGGCAGTGGATATTATCAAAGCTAAGATTATGATTACATATTTCAGAATGTTGGATTCTCCCATAGATACCCCTTGCCGTATACTGTCTTGATATACTCTGGTCTGGAAGATATATCTTCCAGCTTATCGCGAAGACGCCGGATTCCGACCGATAAGGCATTATCCTCCACATATTCGGTGCCATCCGGCCATACCCATTCCATTAAACGGGACCGGGTAATAATCTGCCCTTCATTAAATACAAGAAGATATAAAATCTTCTGTTCGGTCTTGCTAAGATCGATCATTACATTCTCTTTATAAAAATCCATCGTCTCAAAATAAAAACGGAACGGACCTTTGCGGTACTCATTGCTTTTATCCGGGCTGAGCTCTGTGCGGCGCAAAAGTGCCCGGATCCGCGCCCGCAGGACCATCAGGCTAAAAGGTTTGGTAATATAATCATCGGCCCCGCATTCCAGACCGGTGACGATATCTAATTCCATATCCCTGGCCGTAAGCAAAATGATCGAGACCTTGCTGACGGAGCGGATTTCCCGGCATAATTCCAGGCCGCTGCCGTCCGGGAGATTGATATCCAAAATGAGCAGATCAAAGGTCTTTTCCTGTAAGATCGTTTTAGCATCCAGGATCGTTTCGTAGAGTGTAAAATCCAGGCTATCACCCTGGAAAGCCATTTTGATCCCCGCTGCCAGTTCCTTATCATCTTCGACAATCAGTATGTATTGCATGAGCGCACCTCCTTTATTAGTCTGAAAGGCATGGCTCCTCCTGATATAGAAGCCATGCCTTAGCAGCTGATTGTATGCTCTATTAATTTATATTTCCTGATCTCGCCAGAAAGGCGAGCAATATCTTACCCAATACCGTAACTAATACTGCCGCGGCGATGGCTTCCGGGATTCCCGAAGCAGTGACCGTGGTCATGATCAGTCCCCATACAGCGGTGATGCCGACTTCACGGGCCTGCGCATACTGCTGGGCAAATAAGAAGTAGATACTTCCCATGACCGTTACCGTATTTGTCATAGCACCTGCAAATCCTACAATTGGCAGAGCGATAAACTGATTCAATTTTATTTTGGATAATAAAATCCAAAGCCAGCCGGCAGCAACACCGATTAAAATACGGCATCCGACCGAGATCCAGATCGCCTTTGCGGCGCCGGACAGTCCCGTCGTGCTTAAGAACGGGGAAAAGGCAAAGGACAATAAGGTGGGGGTCATGGTATTGCTGATCAGTGAGCAGACACCGAATACACCGCCCAGAACCGCACCTGCCATCGGACCGAATAAAATGGCCCCGATGATTACCGGAATGTGTACAGTTGTCGCCTTAATAATCGGCAGTTGAATCATTCCCAGCGGCGTATTCGCCAGCACGATAACGATTGCAGCCATAAGTGCAACACCGGTCATCCAGCGTGTTTCTTTCTTTTTCGTTTTCATTATTCAATTTTCCTCCTTGTTATCATTCTCCAAAATAGAGATACAATACAATCGAGATAAGTATATCACAGATAGTTTGCAGGAAACAATATAGTGGATAGAAAAATATGGTTTTTTTTAAAGACATACGTTATAATAAAATAATATATTATAGATGGCAGGTGAAGAAAATGCTGACAGGAAAAACAGTAGTTCTGGGAGTAAGCGGCGGTATCGCGGCGTATAAGAGTGCCATATTAGCCAGACTGCTTAAGAAAGTTGGAGCAAATGTCCAGGTCATAATGACTAAAAATGCAGTCAATTTTATGAATCCCATCACTTTTGAAGAGTTGACCGGGCGGAAATGCCTGGTTGATACATTTGACCGTAATTTTGAATATAGCGTCCAGCATATTGCGGTGGCGAAGGAGGCCGATCTGGTTATCATCGCTCCCGCTACGGCTAACGTGATTGCCAAAATGGCCAATGGCATAGCCGATGATATGCTGACGACGACGGTGCTGGCCTGCACCTGTCATAAGATCGTCGTGCCGGCGATGAATACTAATATGTATCAGAATCCGGTGACTCAGGAGAATATGAAACGCCTCCGCGCCTATGGCATCGAGGTAGTTGATCCGGTCAGCGGTGTGCTGGCCTGTGGTGATGTCGGTCTGGGCAAGATGCCCGAACCGGAGGAATTGATGTGGTATGTTCTGAGGGAACTGGCTTATGAAAAAGATATGCAGGGCAAAAAGGTGCTGATTACTGCCGGACCGACTCAGGAAGCGATTGATCCGGTACGTTATATTACCAATCATTCCAGTGGTAAAATGGGCTATAGTCTGGCCAAAATGTGCATGCTGCGGGGCGCGGAAGTGACCCTGGTGAGCGGTATGACTAATATCTTACCGCCGCGGTTTGTGAAGGTGGTTCCGGTAATATCGGCACGGGATATGTATGAAGCGGTGACCTGCCGCAGTGATGATATGGATATTATTATGAAAGCCGCCGCAGTTTCTGATTACCGGCCGGTTAATGTCAGTGATGAGAAGGTCAAAAAAGCTGACGGTGAGATGGTCATCGAACTGGAGCGTACTGATGATATCCTGCGGTACCTGGGAGAACATAAAAAAGACGGACAGTTTCTCTGCGGATTTTCCATGGAAACCCAGAACATGCTGGAGAATTCCCGGAAAAAGCTGGAGCAGAAACACCTCGATATGATCGTTGCTAACAACCTGAAAGTGGCGGGAGCCGGGTTTGGGACCGATACGAATATCGTGACGCTGATCACACCGGAAGAGGTGCGTAATTTTTATATTATGTCAAAGGATGAAGTTGCGGCAGCTATTATTGATGCGATTATGCTGGCCGGCGTTTAGTCTGTAAGAAATATGCGCCTATTAATATAATAGACGCATTACAATTCCTTGTGGATAGTCTCCGTACCTCTCCCCGAAGATATTGATGCCGCCGATATTTTTGGCATCCTCACAAATTTCAATCTTTAATGAAATATAAGGTTTGGCTGATAAATTCAATTGTTCCAGAGAAATGTTCCGGTTAACCAGCCGGCCGTCCTCATAACCGCCTTCTTTGCGGACCGAGAATGTTTTCAGAATTCCGTATTGGGAACGGCCGTTGGACCAGGAAGCCGGAGTCAGTTTACCCCGGCGGGCGCCGAAATCACCCGGGCAGCAATAGGTTGAGACTTTGGTATTGTTAATAGACACGGTTATGTCCGATGGCCAGTTTTCATGAAAACCGGGAGCCTCAGAACAAATTTCCAGACTAAAAGAAAGCTCATGTAAATCAAGCAGCGGATTATTTATGTTGGGAAACCGGTATTCTATGTATCCCTTATAGAACCACAAAAGCTGAGCGTTGATGCGTTGGGGAAAGTAGAATGATTTCACTTCGTCGTAGGCGTTGATAATTCCGTTTTCATCCGCCATGCCGCAGGAAGGCTGAATATCGCATTTGTGGTAATCGCCAACCGGCATATCCATCTCCAGGGTATTGTCCAAAGAATCGGTGTGGGGGTCATATGCCTGCAGATAAAAGGAGTGCATACTTAAGGTGCAGACCCGCATGGATCCGTGCATGCCAGGCTGGGTTTCGGTGACGATCAGGCCGACCTCCTCCAGCATTTTGATATAAAGTGCCGCGGAAGAGATCGGGATATCCAGAATTTGAGCGATTTCCTGCACTGACATAACGGCGGCTTTTAGAATGTTCAGTATCTTTAGCCGGACGGGAGAAGACATTGCCCGGCAGATTCCTGCAATCTTATCATGATGTTCCAAGTTACCTAAATGAAATGATAATTCCCGTTCCCCGGTGATCTTGACCGGTCTTTTTTTGTTGTTCATAATTTTCTTCTTTTCCTTTTCTCCATATTTTTTAGTACCATCTAGTTTAATTATACTCCTTTATTACATAAAAATCAAAGTAAAACAAAAAAACATATAAATTAGCATATGAAAATTATGTAAATCAAACAAAAATTGACAATAATAACCCTTTTTAATTGATAAAACATCCAAAATATGATAACATAATTTATATAATAAACATGTTTATTTTTCCAAAGACGCACAGATAAACAAATTTAAGGAGGATATTATGAAAAAATTTATTGCGCTACTTATTGCACTAACTATGGTATTATCACTGGCTGCCTGTGGTTCTGATAATTCATCCGGCGACACTGACGGCGATAGTGAATCAACGCCGGCTTCCAGCGATACAACTGCGAACAGCGGTGATACTTTGGATGGTAAGACAGTGGGCTTTTCCCAGACTGACAGTATGTCATCCTGGCGCACCACCGAGACCGATTCGATCAAGGAATCTGTCGAAGAGGCAGGCGGTACCTTGATCGTTAAGGATGCAGGCGGAGATATCGCCACTCAGGAGTCGGATATCCGCGATTTAATTGCTGCCGGTGTTGACTACCTGGTGGTAGCACCACTTGAAGATAACGGTTTACAGAGTGCTTTGCAGGAAGCGATGGAACAGGAAATACCGGTAATTCTGGTGGATAGAGCGATTGAAGGTGAAGTAGGGGTTCATTATACAACCGCGATCATGTCTGATTTTGTCTGGGAAGGTGAGCAGTGTGCCAATGCCCTGATGGAAGCCCTTCCGAATGGCGGTAATGTGGTTATTATCAATGGCGGCTACGCATCTTCTACGTCTACTGACAGGCAGGATGGTTTTGTCGATACTCTGGATGCTTCCAAATATCCCATCGTTGCTGAGCAGGATGGGGAATGGCTGATGGATAAAGCGCAGTCGGTTATGGAAAACATCATTCAGGCTCAGGGCGGAGATAAAATTGATGCGGTGTTCTGTGTAACCGATGATATGGTGCAGGGTGCCAAACAAGCGATTGAAGCAGCCGGCCTGAAACCTGGTGAAGATATTCTTACCTTAGGCATTGACGGAACCAGAGCAGCTTTTGAAGATATTGAGTCCGGTGCGCAGCTGGCGTCATGTACCTGCTCTCCTTACTTTGGACCGATCGTAGTTGATACTCTGACGAAGATTGCTAATGGCGAGACCGTTGAGGATAAGATCACGAACGAAGATACCCTCTATACAAAAGAGAATGTAGAAGTTGAATTAGGATATTAAGATAAAGACATAATGGAGATTAAAGAGGGTGTTGCGGCATCCTCTTTGTATGAAAGGAGCCGCTGTGATGGAATGGTTATTGGATATTCAGGGGTTAGAAAAGTCCTTTCCTGGCGTGAAGGCCTTAAAAGGTGTCAGCTTACAGGTAAAAGAGGGTGAAGTTCACGCACTGATGGGAGAAAATGGAGCCGGAAAATCAACATTAATTAAAGTTTTAACCGGGATTTATCAAAAAGATGCCGGAACAATCTGGTTTGATGGCCAGAGCATCGATGCGAAATCACCCATTGAAGCTAACAGAAAAGGCATTTCTACCATTTATCAGGAGCTTAATTTAAGTCCCTTTCAAACGGTTTATGAGAATCTGTTCCTGGGCCGGGAACCGCGAACCAAAATTGGCAGTATTGACAGAAAGGAGATGGTTGCTGAAGCCAGCCGGATCCTGGATGATTTGGAAGTACATATCGATGTGACCAGACCGCTTGGCCAATATTCGACTGCGATCCAGCAGATGGTAGCAGTAGCCCGGGCCATCAGCACCAACACCAAATTAGTAATCATGGATGAGCCGACATCTTCTCTGGATGCAAAAGAAGTGAAAGTTTTATTTAAAGTGATCCGAAAGTTAAAAAGTCAGGGAATCAGTGTTATTTTTATCAGCCATAAGCTGGATGAAATATTTGAAATTTGTGAAAGGCTGACGGTTCTAAAGGATGGCCAATATGTAGGCGCCTATGATATCAAAGATCTCGATCAGCTGAAACTGATTTCTCTGATGGTGGGCAGGGAGACGGGTGAAAGAGAGCGAAAGAAGGCCGAATACAATTTAGAGCAGGCAAAAGAACTTATGCGGGCAGATAACATCCGCCGGGGGATGCGCCTAAATGGTGTCGGCATAACCATCAAAGAAGGGGAAGTGGTTGGCCTGGCAGGGCTTCTTGGTTCCGGCCGGAGTGAATTGGCGCAGGTTTTATTCGGTGCCAATCAACCTGATCAGGGGCAGGTGTTCTGGTATGGCGAGCCGGCCAGGATACGCAAACCGGCCGATGCTATAACAAGGGGAATAGGTTTTTGTACCGAGGACCGCAAAGTAGAAGGGATTATTCCCAACCTATCGGTGAAAGAGAATATTACGATCGCCTTGCTGCCGAAGCTGAATAAGTTTGGTTTTGTTAAGACCAGAGAACAGGATAAAATTGTCAGCAGTTATATCGATAAGCTGAGAATTAAAACTCCTTCTGCAGAACAGCCGATTGTTAATCTAAGCGGCGGTAACCAGCAGAAAGTATTGCTGGCCAGATGGATGTGCATAGAACCCAAGCTGATTATTATGGATGAGCCTACGCGGGGCATCGATGTCGGAGCAAAAGCGGAGATTGAACAGCTAATTCAGGAGTTTTCTAAAGCGGGGATATCAGTCTTGATGATTTCTTCTGAGATTGCTGAATTGGTGCGGAATTGCGACCGTATTTTGGTCCTGCGGGACGGGAAGAAAAAAGGTGAATTAACCGGAGCTGATATCAATCAGGATAAAATCATGGAAACGATTGCTCACAGCAGTGAACACGAAGAGGCTTAATTATGGAGAAAATGAATGGTTTACAAATCATAAAGAAATATAGTTCGGTTACTTTATTGCTGGTACTTGTACTGTTGAACGCAATTTTTACGCCCAGCTTTTTTAATCTGAATAATCTCAATAACATTATCACTCAGATCTGTCCGGTGATTCTATGTGGGATGGGTATGACGCTGGTCATTTCCACTGGTGGTATTGATATATCGGTCGGCTCAGTAATGGCTCTGGCCGGTGTGCTCACCGCCAGGTTAATGCCTCAGACCGGCCTTTATCCGGCTGTTCTGTGCGCCCTTTTAGCCGCCGTACTGGTAGGTGGTTTGGCCGGCTTCATGGTTGGCAAACTGCGGCTCCAGGCAATGGTCGTAACGCTGGGATTAATGCTGGCTGTCCGGGGAGCTGCCCAGGTCTTATGCGATGGGCGTGATATCTATTTTAATAAGTTAGGAAAAGTAGGGGAACAGCTTGCCTTATGGGGAACCTATAAAATCGGCGGAGCCGTGCCGGTGCAGATTATTCCGATCGTTCTGGCCGCCGCGGTGATTTGGATCATTGCTGAAAAAACTGTCTTGGGTCATCAGATTCAGGCGGTTGGAGATAACTATAAGTCCAGTGCTCTGGCTGGTATTAATACAGCACGGACGATGATCATCGTCTATTGTATGAGTGCTTTCTTTGCTGCATTTGCGGGGATTTTCCAGGCCGCTAAAATAGCCGTTGCCGCAGGCAGTTCATTAGGCCAGCTGGCCGAGTTAGATGCAATTGCCGCCGTGGTTATCGGCGGGACGCCGATGAGCGGCGGTAAAGCCCGGGTCATCGGGACCGTAATTGGGGCATTGATCATGCAGATGATAACCCTGACCTGTGTAATGAATGATATACCCAGTCAATACGCGCAGGTTTTGAAAGCGATTATCTTAATCTTCGCCGTTTTTATTCAAAGAGAAAAAAGAAAGTAAGGAGGTCAGATGAATGAAAATAGCAAAAAAAATATATCATTCCTTTTATTCAAAAAGCACGATTTTGGCATTTTTACTTTTGATCATAACCTCTGGTATTATTTTCGCAGACCGCAATTTTATGTCGGTGGCAAATATCTTTAATATTTTGCTGAAAGCCTCTAAAAATGGGGGCTATATCGCCTTAGGCATGACCTTTGTGATTTTGTGCGGAGAGATTGATCTGTCGGCTGGAGCGGTATTAGCTATCAGCGGCGTTGTAATGGGGCTGGTGGGGCAGGTTAATCCCTATCTGGGAATTGCAGCCGGTCTGCTAACCGGCGTGATAACCGGCATGCTGATCGGCCTGATGGTAACAAAGATGCGGATATCTTCCTGGATCGCTTCTCTGGCGATGCTGTTTGCGCTGCGCGGAATGATCAGTATTATTGCCAAGAAATCAGTGACGGTCAGCGGCAGTGCGATGACCTTTGCTAATGCGAAAGTGCTGAAAGGATGGCTTCCTGGTATGAATAGCGGGATTTCCATTATGATTCCTTTATTCTTCCTGCTGGTTTTTATCTGCATGTATATCGGACGCTATACTAAGTTCGGAATGAATATCTATGCCGTCGGCGGCAACGGTGAAGCAGCCCGCATGATGGGGATCAATACAGACCGGACGAAGATTATCGCCTTTATCGCAAGCGGCTTCCTGGCGGCGTTTTCCGGCGTGCTGCTGGCGTCCAGTTCCGGCAGTGCTACATTGAGCGCCGGTAATACATATGAGACTTACGCTATCGCGATGTGTGCAATTGGCGGAATTAAGCTCTCCGGCGGCGTGGGGAAATTCTCCGGGACCTTTTTTGGGATTTTAATATATTTTATTATAAATACTATTTTCACCTATCTTCCAACCAGTATATCGGTTCACTGGCAGTCGATTGTCATGGGCTTGCTGGTGCTGATTTCGGTAGGTGTGCAGACCGAAGTCTTTGGTAAGGTTAAATTTAAGAAAATAAGGGAGCAGACAGATTGATGATAAACTTGAGCACCCGATGGGGCAAGAACATTGATAAGAATAACATTCTTAAAGAATACCCCCGTCCCCATCTGGTGAGGGACAGCTATTATAACTTGAATGGGGAGTGGGAGTATGTAATCAACAAGGATTCTCATCCTGAGGATTATACCGGCAGCATCCTCGTTCCTTTTTCGCCGGAAGCAGCTCTGTCAGGAGTCGGCAGAGTTGTTATGCCGGATGAATTTCTGCATTATCGGAAGGTTTTCAGTTTACCGGAAGGGTTTCGAAAGGATCGGGTGATTTTACATTTTGGGGCGGTGGATCAGGAATGCCGGGTATTCTTAAACGGCATACAATTAGGAGCACACAAGGGCGGATATCTTCCTTTTTCTTTTGATATCAGTCAGGAGCTTAAGGCAGGAGAAAATGTGCTGACCCTCTGCGTTTCCGATAAGACAGAGCGGTCGCCCCATGCCAGAGGCAAGCAAAAGCTGGTTAAGAAAGGCCGGTTCGGCTCTCTGTTTTATACGCCCAGCTCCGGAATCTGGAAAACGGTTTGGCTGGAAAGCGTTCCTTGTGAATATATAACGGAGGTAAAGATTACACCGCTGTTTGACCAGAGCAAGGTGCGTTTTCAGATCTTTGCCGGCGAAGCATCATCCCTGATCGGTCTGCAGATTCTCGATGGCGGCAATGTAATTGCAGAAGCAGAATTGAAAGCCGGTCAGGAAACAGATGTTGCTTTTGATTCCTTTATTGCCTGGACCCCGGATCATCCCCATCTTTATGATGTGAAAGTAACTTGCGGTGAAGATCGGGTCAGGTCCTATTTCGGAATGCGGAAGTTCTCCCGCAGCAAGGACCGCCGGGGTATTTGGCGCTTTTATCTGAATAACCGGCCATTTTTCTTTAACGGTGTATTGGATCAGGGGTATTGGCCGGATGGACTGATGACGGCTCCCAGTGATGAGGCATTAATGTATGATATTAAAAAAATGAAGGAATTGGGCTATAATACGATTCGTAAGCATATAAAAATCGAGCCGGAGCGCTTCTATTATCACTGCGACCGTCTGGGCATGGCGGTGTGGCAGGATATGCCCAATGGCGGCGGTGATTATAATATGGTTTTTGTCACCTATTTACCTAATGCCTGGAGGCGTTTTGGCCGGATCATAAGAGATCACCATTATTCTATTTTCAAAAGACAGGATGAAGAAGGGCGAAAACAATATTATGATGACCTGCAAGGCATGATCAGACATCTTTATCACTATCCCTCTATTGCGGTATGGGTTCCCTTTAACGAAGGGTGGGGACAGTTTGATGCAGCAAAAGCCACCGGATGTATCCGGGATATCGATGACAGCCGCTTAATCAATGAGGCCTGCGGCTGGTTTGACCAAAAAGGCGGGGATATGTATAGTATTCATAACTATATCGGTAAATTAAAGGTAAGTCCGCAAAAAGACCGGGTTACAGCGCTGACTGAATTCGGCGGTTATGCTTATCCGGTGCCGGAGCACATGGCCTGTGAGAAGGTATTTGGTTATCAAAATTATGCTTCTTCCGAGGAGCTGACCGCCAATTACCGGCAGTTGATTGAGACGATGATTTCTCCGAATCTGGCCAGAGGGCTTTGCAGTGCTATATATACCCAGCTCAGTGATATCGAAGAAGAAATTAATGGTCTGATGACATATGACCGTGAAGTGGATAAAATGGAGGCCGATATAGTCAAAGCGGTGAATCAAAAGTTATATGAGATATTTGAAAAGGAGACAGCAGAAGTCTGAAAAACATAAAAAATCTAACCAATACTTGACAGTGATACGGACTTTTTATATGATGAGTGTACTAATGATATTAGTACACTCATTTTAATTATAATAGAAGAGGAGTGCTTGTTTCATGATTATTTTAAACTATCAGGATCGCAGACCTATTTATGAACAGGTAGTCGAAAAATTCCAGATGCTGATTATAAAAGGGGCGCTAAAACCGGATGAGCAGATGCCTTCGGTGAGAAAACTGGCTATTGAATTATCGCTGAATCCAAACACCATTCAGCGTGCTTTTGGAGTGCTTGAAGCCCGGGGCTATATATATGCGGTCAAGGGTCGCGGGAATTTTGTCTCCGGGCAGGAAAACTATGTGAAAGAACGCAGAAATGAGATATACAGGCAGTTTGAAGAAGCGGTGATACAGGCGCTGGATGCAGGGATTGAGAAGGCGGTTCTGATTGAATATGTGAATGATACAGCAGATAAGGGGGTACTATGATTGAAGTAAGTGGAGTTCAAAAAAGGTTCGCCGAGACTCAGGCAATATACAATATCAGCACAAAGATCCAGGAGGGACAAGTCTTTGGGCTGGTTGGCACAAACGGTGCAGGGAAGAGTACATTCCTGCGGATTTTGTCGGGTGTGCTGAAACCGGATAGCGGTGCGGTGATGATCGATGGTGAAGAGGTCTATGAAAATGAGGCGGTAAAGCGGAAGATATTTTTCATCCCTGATGAGCAATATTTTTTCCCTAATGTAACAGCCAAAGGGATGTGTGATTATTATGGACTGATCTATCCTGAATTTGACCGGGATAAGTTTATGCGGTGGATGAAGCGGTTCGGGCTCAATGGTGAACGCAAGATTAATACTTTTTCTAAGGGGATGAAGCGTCAGGTATCAATGCTTCTGGGAATATGTGCAAATACCAAATATCTGTTTTGCGATGAGACCTTTGACGGTCTGGACCCTGTGATGCGGCAGGCGGTTAAAAGTCTGTTGGCTGAAGAGATCATCAATCGCGATTTTACACCGGTTATCTCATCTCATAATCTACGTGAACTGGAGGATATATGTGATCACGTCGGCCTTCTGCATAAGGGCGGCATACTCTTCTCCAGAGATTTGGAGGATATGAAGCATCAGATCTACAAGATCCAGTGCGTGATCAGGGAAAAGGATGCGGAACTGGAATTACTTAAAGAGCTAAAAGTGGTCAAGAGTATCAGAGCCGGCTCGCTGCTGACCATAACGGTGCGCGGTAACCGGGAAGAGATCATTAAAAAGGTGGAGGCTAAGGAACCGCTGTTTTACGAGGTGCTGCCATTATCATTAGAAGAAATATTTATCAGTGAAACGGAGGGGGTCGGGTATGACGTCAAAAGATTTGTATTTTAAACTGCTATGGCGGGACATTAGCAGCAGGGCGTGGTTAGCAATCATATTACTGCTGATGTTTATGATCAGGCTTCCGGTCCGGGGGCTGGCAGTGATTGAGATGAATCTGCTGTATCTGGATGAGAAGATTATCACCAAGAAGCAGTTGATGACTGAGGTGGTCGCCTGGGTAAGCAGTTCCAGCGTCGTTCTGCTGTTTTTAATTATAATTGGTGCAGCGCTCTGTGCGTTTACCGGCTTTGCTTATCTGCATTCACGGAAGCAGCTGGATGTTTATCATAGTATTCCGATTAAAAGAGGCAAGCTGCTGACAATTGAGTATGTGGGGGGATTAATTTTATTTCTGGTACCGTTTCTGGCTGCGCATATATTTTATATTGTAATCTGTATGTCCAAAGGAATATATACCGGAGCTGCAGCCGTGCAGATATTGGGTGAAATCGCGGTGGAATGCAGTGTTTTCCTGCTGGTGTATCATGTGGCAATCGCGGCCATTATGCTGACCGGCAGACTGCTGGTAGGAATTGCTGCATTTGTGGTGATCACATCCTATCCTTATCTGGTACGTCAGGTTGTGATGGGTTATGTGCAGTGTTATTTTTCAACCTATTATACAAATTTTGTTGATAATTATGTTTATGTCGGTCGTTTTCCGGTATTTGAAGATACGGGCATAAAAATATTGCCGCTTCTATTAGCGGCGGTATTGTTGGCGGTTCTGACCCCCTGGCTGTATAAAAGGCGGCCGTCTGAAGCGGCCGGCAGATCAATAGCATTTAGAAAGATAGAACCATGGGTAAAGGTATTGCTGATGATACCCGTTACGATGGGATGCGGAATATTTGCCCGTGAGATGAGCAGTTTCAATCAGGATGGCTGGATGATAGTTGGTATCATATTTGGCTTGCTGGCATCTCATTGCCTGATTGAAACGATCTACAGCTATGATGTAAAATCGGTGCTGTCCCATAAGATTTCTTTTGCGGCTGGATGCGTCGGAGTAGTGTTGCTGGTAGCGGTATTCCGTTTTGATCTGATCGGTTACGACAGATATATACCGAATAAAGATAATGTTGCAGGCATGGGTATTTATATAGAGCAGCTGGGAATGAAAGGTTACTATGGTGAATCATTTTCTCCGGTCAATGGTCTGGAGGATATGCATCTGGAAAGTACGCCGGAAGCCTATCAGATCATAGATAAGGGGATTGAAAGAGCAGAGCAGCTAAGAGATCTTACTGATGAAGAAAAGTTCGGGGAATATACTAATTTCGTGTATGTCCGCTATAAACTGAAGAATGGGCGTACTGTAATGAGACAGTATATGCTGCCCTTAACTGAAATTCAGAAAGAATTGCAGGTGCTGTTTGAGGAGGATAGTTTTAGAGATGGCATTTATCCGATTTTAAAAGATGGCATAAAAGATGTTTCAGAAGTAATCCTGAATGATGCGGTTTCAGAGAAGCCGATGAAGCTCAGTGATAATGAGATAACTGCGATCATAGAAGCGTACAGACAAGATGCTGCTCAATTGACTTTTGAAGAATTGACGAATGTTTCGCCGGTGGGAGATTTGAGTTTTACCGTGTCGGAAGAATGGTATTCCCAGACCTATCCGTTATATGAATCTTTTGAGAATACCCTTGCGGAACTTAAAAAGGACGGATATGAAGTGATTACCGAAATTGACCCGGAACAGGTGACGGAGATTGAGTTGAATAATGTTGAAGACGATAGTTATGGGCCGGTTGAAAATGCCGAGATGGCGGAAGGTGGCATTGTAAAGATCACCGATAAAAAGGAGATTAAGAAAATTATCCCGCAGCTGGTATGGGATGGAAGTGCTGGTGTGGCTACAGATAATAATGTTTATGCGGTCGTTTATATGAAGAGTAGTGATGTGTACGGGCGGTTTTATTCAATCCGGGCAGATTAGTCATTTTCACTTTTTAGGTTCCTCGTTTTGCACTTTCAATCAATGGTATGAACAAAAATTTTGTCGAACTTCATTACAATATAATGCATATGCTGGTAAAGAGACCCAAAGATGCAGAAAAATGATTAATAAAGTATGATGAAAGCGAGGAAAATAATATGGCAAAATATAACATACACGCGGGACACTGCCCGGCCGGAGGAACCGGCAGCGGAGCAGCAGGATATTTAATCGAATCTACAGAGGCAAGAAACGTGAAGAATAGCTTGATTTCGATACTGAAATCCAATGGTCAGACGGTATATGACTGTACGGTAAACTCCAATATGTCGGCTTCAGACTGTTTGAAAAAAATAGTGGAGATGTGTAATAAGAACAGCGTGGATCTGGACATCAGCATTCATTTAAATGCCGGCAATGGCACCGGCACAGAAGTGTATTATTATAGTGATAGTGTTAAATCAAAGGCTGCGGCTGTCAGCGCAGCAATTGCAAAAGCACTGGGTATTAGGGATCGCGGTGCAAAGAAAAACACCAGTCTGTACGTGCTTAAAAATACAAAGAGTAAAGCCATTCTGATTGAGTGCTGTTTTGTGGATAATAAAACAGATCGGGCGGCCTGGAACGCCACGAAGTGCGCAAATGCAATAGCTAATACGCTGTTAGGTGCAGAGCGCGCAACCGGGTTCAGATATCGCGGTCACGTTCAGGATATGGGGTGGCAGAGGTATGTTGCTAGTGGTGGAACGGCCGGAATTACCGGGATCAGTAAACGGTTAGAAGCCATCCAGATTGATCCGGCCGGATTGACAATTGAAGCAAAGGCTCATATTCAGGATATAGGTTGGAAAAACTATGGTAAGATCACGAAAAACACCATAATCGGTACTGTCGGACAGTCAGACCGGCTGGAGTGTCTGCAGTTCAAAGGCAATATTGAATACCGGACACATGTTCAAAATTCAGGCTGGACGTCCTGGACTAAAGCGGATGGTACGGCAACGATGGGAACGGTAGGACAGTCACTTAGAATTGAAGCTATTCAAATTAGAAAGAAAGCGTAAATCATAAGGCTCATTCCTTCGGGAGTGGGCCTTTTTAAAATTGTGCGGTAGAATTTATATGAAAATTATGGTAAAATTAATTCAATCAATTTATAAGGAGTTACTTAACTTGAAGGAGGGATTTTATGTTATTATTATCAAGAGAAGATATTAAAAAAGTATTTACAATGAAAGAGGCAATTGAGGCCGACAAGAAGGCCTTTCAGCTAGCTGTGGAAGGGAAATGTGATGCACCTCTGAGAACTAAGATCCAGGCACCGAAATATGAAGGGTGTTTCTTATTCATGCCGGCCTATGTGGAGGAAATGGAAACGGCTTCTTTAAAGGTTATTAATATTTTTCCGTACAATATTGATGCCGGTATTCCCTCGGCACCCGCGCAGGTAATGCTGATTGATGGGAAAACGGGACTGGTAACATCGGTATTAGACGGAACCTATGTGACTCAGCTGAGGACCGGGGCGGCTTCAGGAGCTGCATTTGATCTTTTGGCCAGGGCGGATGCCCGGATCGGCGGGCTGATCGGAACCGGCGGACAGGCGGCGGCCCAACTGGAAGCGATGCTGGCAGCGCGGAAGCTGGAAAAAGTGAAGGTATATGATCTGAACCTGGAGCGGACCAAAGAATTTGCTGCAAGGATGCAGGAAGAGTTACAGGCTTATGGGACGGAGATTGCTGCGGCTGCGACATCGGATGAGGCAGTGGAAGAATCTGACCTGCTGGTAACCGTTACCCCTTCTGCCAAGCCGGTATTTGACGGCAGCAAGGTGAAGGCAGGAGCGACGGTTAGCTGTGTTGGATCTTATCAGCCCCACATGCAGGAGATGGATCCGATGGTTCTGACCAGAGCCGCCAAGCTTTATTTTGATCTGGAAGAAATGGTGTTGTCGGAGGCCGGCGATATTTTGATTCCTTTGGCGGATGGGATTATTACCAGGGATGATTTTACAGGCGATCTGGGCGATGTTATTCTGGGTAATATTCCGGGCCGGGAAAGTGATGATGAGATTATCGTATTTAAAACGGTCGGTTTGGCAACCCAGGATTTAGTGACGGCTAAAACAATTTATGATAAAGCTGTTGCGGCAGGCGTTGGGCTGCAGTGGAATGGGTAAGGAGGGGCAGAATGAGGCTAACAAAAGAAGAACAGCTTATGCTGGACGGTGATAAAGGCAAAGGTGTTCAGCAGGCGATGGAGATTCTGGTGAAAATGGGAGAGCTTTATGGAGCAAATCGGTTCTTGCCGGTTAAAAATGCTCATATCGATGCGGCTGCATATACCACCATCTGGGATGCCGGAACTGAATTTATCGAGTATCTTGTTGATAACGGTGCTAAGGTGGCAGTGCCAACCACTATAAATCCGGTATCACGGGATATCAGGAACTGGGAAAAACTCGGTACTACAAAGAAATTTGCCAAAAAGAGCAAGCGGCTTGAGGATGCGTATTTGAAATTAGGTGTAATTCCAACCTGGACATGTGCCCCTTATCAGTGTACCAATGTTCCGGTATTCGGTGAAGTGGTAAGCTGGTCGGAATCGAATGCAGTCAACTTTATCAACTCGGTGGTCGGAGCAAAGGCTGAGCGTCTTCCCGATCTGGTAGATGTCTGCTGCGCAGTGGTCGGCCGGGTGCCGGAATATGGATTGTATAAAGATGAGAATCGGGCCGGGGACGTGTTAATACGGCTTGAGTACTTTAACGACGCATGGTTCCGGGATAGTGTAGACTATGCTATACTTGGATATCGTATCGGAGAATTAGTAGTGAATAAAGTCCCTGTCATAGCAGGCCTGCCGGATCATACCACGCCGGATGATTTAAAGGCTTTGTCAGCGGCAGCGGCATCCGGGGGAGCAGTGGCCTTGTTTCATGTAATTGGCATTACACCGGAAGCGCCCAATCTGAAAACTGCGTTCCATGGACGGAATGATTATGATGTAATAAACATCACACCAAAGGTTTTTCGTGAAACGGAAAAACGGTTGAGCAGTGCTAATAGAGAGGAAGTGGATCTTGTCCTGGTGGGCTGCCCGCATTTATCTTTTCCGGAATTGAAAGAGATTGCCGGATTGCTGGCGGGCAAACATACCGCAAAGGATACGAAATTCTGGATCCACACCAGCCGCACGGTTTATGACCTGGCGGCAAGAGCGGGTATTGCGCAGGTGATAGAAAAAAGCGGAGCAGTGATACTTAACGATACCTGCCTGATGAAGATGGATTGTGAAGGGGTATGGAAAGGACAGCATTTTGTTACTAATTCGGGAAAAGCAGCGCAATACGCTCCTGCGATTGCCGGAGTTGATATAACCATGGCCAATTTAAAGGGCTGCGTGAAAACGGCGCTGACCGGCAAAAGGCCTAAAAGGAGGTTGTACTGATGCATGTGATCAATACTTTCAAAATCCTGCTTCCCGGCAATTTAAAGGCGGAAGCGCTGGTGTCGGACAAAGCGCTTAGCTTCTGGGGCGGTGTGAATGCAGCCACCGGAAGGATACAAGATGTACATCATAATTTATGCGGAGAAGTGGTGACCGGCAAAGTCCTTTGCATACCATATGATAGAGGATCATGCTCGAGTTCCGGTGTTCTGATAGAAATGGTCAAAAGAGAGACCGCGCCGGCTGCCATGTTATGTCTGGAAGCAGAGCCCGTCCTGGCATTAGGCCCACTGATCGGCGAAAAGATGTACGGCCGCGGGATGGCTCTCCGAAACATCCTGATGGTGGATTATAAGAAGATTTCCACAGGTGATATCATTACTTTAGGTAATGATCGGATTTATATTGAAAAGGCAGATGAAATAAATAACAGTTTTTAGGAACAAATCAAACGAATTGAAAACTATGCAAGAAGGTAATATATATATGAAGTTATGGCTGAACAGACAATTGGATAGAATACTGGCATTGGGCATAGAGATGTTTCTTATGTTTCTTTTTATATGGGAATCGGTACTTGAGAATCATCATGACCCTCATACCTGCCATCATGATCATTGTCATACCTGTGCCCAGATTTCTGCAGCTAAATCAATCATTCACTATATCAGTCTTTATCAGATCAGTATCGTGGCGTCGGCGGTTATACTGCCGGTAAATTCGCTATGCATATCATCAGAGCATCAGGAAGGCAAAACTATCTCCCTGGTAAGTCTGAAAATTCGTATGAATAATTGAAGCTTTCGGTGTTACAAAGTTCTATAATTGGAAAACAATTGTTTTAAACAGGAGGCTTAAAAATGAAGAAAAAATTATTAACGATAATTGCAGCTGCTATAGCAGCGGCAATGTTATTTGGGTGTGGTAAAACGAACACCACCGAGACGAATGACGGATTGAAGGTCGTTACCACTTTATTTTATCAATACGACTTCACCAAACAAATCTTAGGTGATAATGGAAATGTAGAATTGCTGTTAAGACCGGGACAGGAGAGTCATTCCTATGAACCAACCCCGCAGGATATCATTAGAATCCAGGATGCAGACCTTTTCATCTACAACGGTACGGTGTCGGAGACCTGGGTGAAAAAGGTACTGGAGGGTGTAGATACCGATAAAGTTATGGTCATTAACATGATGGATTATGTCGAGGTCAAGGAAGAAGAGATCGTCGCAGGTATGCAGGCAGAAGAAGAGCATGATCACGAGGAAGATGATGAGGCGGAGTATGATGAGCATATCTGGACTTCGCCGGTTATCGCGCAGAAATTGGTATCGGTCATCACTAAAAGTGTTGAAAATCTCGATCCTGACAATGAGGATACCTATGCTGCCAATGCGAACAGTTATATGAAGCAGCTGCAGGAGCTGGACTCTCAGTTCCGGGAGGTTGTGAACAAGGCTAAGCGCAAGACCCTTGTTTTTGCCGATCGCTTCCCATTCCGTTATTTTGTCGATCAATACGGTCTGACATATTATGCGGCGTTTCCGGGATGCAGTACCGAGACTGAGCCATCGGCGGCAACCATTTCTTTTCTGACCGAAGAGATTGAGCAGCAAGAGATTCCGGCAGTATATTATCTGGAGTTGAGTAATGAGAAAGTGGCAGATACGCTGTGTGAAAATACAGGTGCGACTAAATTAGAGTTTCACTCCTGCCATAATGTAACGCAGGAAGAAATGGACAGAGGTGAGACTTATATTAGCTTGATGGAACGTAATGTAGAAGCGCTGAGACAAGGATTGGAGTGATAAAATGCTGTTAAAATGCGATAAAGCCACCTTGGGATATGAAAATAAACCAGTGATAAGCGATATCAGTTTCCAAGTCGATGCCAGCGATTATCTTTGTATTGTCGGCGAAAACGGAGCCGGAAAGAGTACCCTTGTGAAGGGAATCCTCGGCCTGCTCAAGCCGATGAGCGGAAATATAGTGTTCGGCGAAGAAGTGCGTAATGCCAGTATCGGATATCTGCCGCAGCAGACCGATGCCCAGAAGGATTTTCCGGCTACTGTGATGGAGGTTGTACTATCCGGCTGTTTGAAGCAAAAGGGCTTTCTCTCCTTTTATAATACGAAGGATAAAGAGGCGGCACTTGTCAATATGCATAAATTGGGGGTCGGGCACTTGCGTAAGCAGAGTTTCCGTAAGCTGTCCGGCGGACAGCAGCAACGGGTGCTTATCGCCCGCGCTCTCTGTGCGACCGATAAGCTGCTGGTGCTGGATGAACCGGTGACCGGTCTCGATCCGACCGGCACAGCTGATCTTTATGCGGTGCTGCGTGATTTAAATGAGCAATATGGGACGGCTATTATCATGGTTTCACACGATGTCCGCGGTGCTCTGCCGGAAGTCAGGCATGTGCTGCATATCAGTTTTGATACGGTATTTTATGGCACCGCTCGGGAATACCGTGACAGTGCATTTGGAAAGCAGTTTTTAGGAGGTGTGAATAAATGATAAGGATATTACAGGAAATGCTGGGTTATCCCTTTCTGGTGCGGGCACTGATCGTTGGTGTCCTGGTATCGTTATGTGCCTCATTACTGGGTGTCAGTCTGGTGCTGAAGCGTTATTCAATGATAGGTGATGGTTTGTCGCATGTATCGTTCGGCGCTCTTTCTGTAGCAATGGCACTAGGTGTGGCACCACTTAAGCTATCGCTGCCGGTAGTTACCCTTGTAGCAATTATCTTACTGCGGATAGGCAGCGGCAGAATGAAGTCGGATGCGGCAATTGCCGTGATATCTTCTGGTTCTCTGGGGATTGGGGTAATCGTCACCTCGCTGACCACGGGTATGACGGTGGATGTCTGCGGCTACATGTTCGGCAGTCTGCTGGCCATGAGCAAGGAAGATGTGGCGCTCAGTATTATTTTATCGGTTATTGTAATTGTTATTTTTATTATCTGTTATAACCGTTTATTTGCGGTGACTTTTGATGAGAGCTTTGCCAGGGCATCGGGAGTAAAAGTTACCGTATATAATATGCTGCTGGCGATATTGACAGCAGTAACTATCGTTCTGGGAATGCGGATGATGGGAGCAATGCTGATCTCCAGTCTGATCATCTTCCCGGCGCTGACGTCGATGCGTCTGTTTGGCAGTTTCAAAGCGGTTATTATCAGTTCGGCGGTAATCTCACTAATCTGTTTCTTTATCGGTATTATCTGTTCCTACCAGTATGCTACACCAACCGGAGCAAGTATCGTAGGAGTCAACCTTGTAGTACTATCTTTGGCGGTGATTGTTGAAAAGATCAGAAAGGAGGGGCAAGTTTGAAGCGGTGGATATTGAGTTTTTTGCTGGCAGCAGCTTTTCTGAGCGGCTGTGCCGGGAGCGATATAAAAACATCAGCGGATGAACCACAGGTGAAGCCGCAGACAGTGTCTTCACAGGAGAATCAGCAAAGCGCTGATGAGAATACCAACGAGGGACAGAATTCCACTTCTGAGACGGTCAGCCGGCTGGCTGATGAATTGCGTGAACAGGAAGCGGTTAATCGTGAAAATAAGGAAGTTATCAATATTGAAGAGAAGATCTACTTAAGCCAGATGACCGATGTATATATGAACACCGGTGATTACATTGGCCGAACCATTTCAATGGAAGGCTATATGATACCGTATGATGTCGGCGATGATATCATCGGTGCGGTTGTCCGCAGCAGCCCGGGCTGCTGTGGAGATGATGGAATCACCGGACTTTCTTTTATCTGGGATGGTGACGTGCCGGCTGATAATGACTGGATCAGCGTGAGCGGAGTGCTGAGTATGCGGGTCGAAGGCCAGGAGATATATCTCGTGATTGAAGCGGATAATGTGGAGGTAAAGGAAGAACGCGGACTTGAGTTTGTCAGCCAATAATATAAAAAAGAGCTGTTAATCAGCTCTTTTTTTGCTGTGCCAGTTTATTCAGGCATCCGGCAGCAAATGTTCTTGCATTTGCTACATCATCTTCGGTTGGATGGATCATTGCTTCATCAAAATTCTGCAGCTGTTTGCGGATCTTAGCTTCATCACAACCCTGCCGGGTCATCATGCTTTCGAACTTCTGTCGGATCTTCAACGGCATTTTCCCCTGGCAGAGAAAGGCGCCGAGATATTCATTGTCGTCCTCCAGCCAGATACTTACACTATTCTCAATGCTTTTGAAGTATTCCGGACAGTTGGCGATCCCGCAGGTGCCAAAGAGGGCTGTATTTTTATTGGACAGATCACTCAGGAAGTTGCCGATTTCAAGGCTGCAGGTGCCATGGTGGACACAAAAGCCGACGAAATAGGTTTCTGCTTCCGGAATGTTCTTTTGATCATCTATACATATCAGATCCTTTGCCATTCCTGGAAGGGTGGCAAAGATCTCGGTTGCCAGCTTCTTGGTATTGCCGGTTTCACTCTGGTATAAAACCATATATTCTAACATCGTGCCATCAAATCCTTTCCTTAGTATGCAATTGCATAATAATCTGCCGTCATACTAAATATAATTTCCGCCTGAGCCGCAGCACATCCCACTGCCGCCGAAACACAGGTTGCAGACGAGGTTGGCCAGACAGAGTTTAAAACAAAAATTGCTTCCCCCCATAACGGACCCGCCATAAGAGGTCCGTTGATTCTGGTACCAGTCACCACCGCTGCGGAAACGGTTTACCAGCATTTGGTATTGAAGGTTATCGGGGTCACGCCGCAGTGCTTCTTCGGCGTGTTCTTTTGCTGCTACGTTATTGCCGATGCCGGAATTGGCCACGGCACTGTAATAATACCATTCAGCCCCTCGTTTACTACAGCTATTTAAGACATTCAGGGCTTCAGAATAATGGCCGCTGTTAATAAAGTTAGCCGCAGCCTGCATATAAATGGAGTCCTGATCGTTAGTCGCCCCGCGGCTGCCACCGGTCTGCCCCTGTCCATAAGAGCCAAAGCCACCAAAGCCACCAAAGCCGCCGAAGCCGCCAAAGCCGCCAAAATCACCCTGTCCTTGACCATAGGAACCGGCAGCAGAGCCATATGCGGTCTTGTTCATAATCTGATCATAGGCCTGCTGGACTTCTTTGAACCTGGTTTCAGCCTGATCCTTATTGGGATTATTGATATTGGCATCGGGGTGATACTTCCGGCTGAGTTGGCGGTAAGCCTTTTTGACCTCATCATCGGAGGCATCTGGTGATACACCTAATACTTTATATGGATCCATCTTGACTCTCCTGTTTCTTGTTTCGTTTTTCGTATACCGCTTCAAAACGGCACCATACACCAGAATAAAGGATGTTGCGAAGAATATCAACATATTCTATGATCGGTAATTTCTCAAATGCGGCGGAACATTCGGCCATCATCATGGTCAGGATGCCGTTGCATCTCTCTTCGAAATCAGTTTCCTGGCGGATTGGATGAAAAGGATTGTAGGTTCCGTCTTTTAAGTCTTTTTCTATATCTTCATAAGCATCGAGCAGATAAATGAATTTGCCGAGGAAAAATCCGATGGTACGCATACTTTGCTCCCATTCATCCTGCCTGGGAGCGAAGATCTCCGCCATGATCCGGCCGAAGTATCCGCCCATTTTATCGATGTCAGTTTCCTGTCTTAGTTCGTTGGCGGAGATTTCATTGATCAATGAAGTGATGAGCTCGGTCTTTTCCGGATATTTTGCTGCTATTTTTTTAACTTCCGGCGAAAGCACCCGGCTGAAAAGATAACTCTTTTTTTTCTTTTCGTCAGCCCAGTCATCTTTACATTTTAAATAGGAGAGCAGTACATTCATGTCTCCGACATAGCTTGTGAATTCATTGATGCGGGTCTCGTGCTTCTCAAAAGGATGGGCGGCACAGGTGCAGCTATCGATCTGGGTCTCCGGTTCATAAAGACCGGATAACAAGACCAGAAGAAACGTCATGTCAAATGATAATGTCATCTGGCCGCGGCGCTGGTGTTCATCTTTCAGGACCTGGCAGAGACCGCAGTAAAATGCATGATAGACATCATAATCTTTGAATTTCATCTCAGCTTTATTAATGGTGATATAACCAAACATGTTAACTCCTCTTTATAAAGGTGGAACTGCACTTGGGGCAGCGGACCTCGATTTTCCCTTTGCCTCTGGGTACGCGGATCTTCTGCCTGCAGGAGGGACAGTTATAAATGTGATGGGTCTTACGCTGCTTGAAATTATATTTCTGTTTGGCCAAAAAGGTCCGGACCCCGGCAGTGTATTTTAAAAACGCCTGGTTTTCAGCATAACGCCTGGGGTGATTTTTAGAAAACATCCGGAAATAAGAGTATATGATAACTGCCCAGCCGACATATGACAAAACAGGCAGCCGGGTAAACATTGTGACAATCGCAATGGCCAGACCGACACCTACGAGGAACTTGGAAAAGGCATCAACGCCATAGCGGCCGTACATAAATCGGATTAATCTTTCTTTCATCATCATCATCCTTTACTTGTAATTATAGTATATTATTGCTTGTTTTGCTCAAAGAATCAATAAACTGCGTATAAAATAAATATAAATTTCAATAAAAAAATGTTATACTGGATATCAGGGAGGTGCGCTATGGAAAAATTAACTCAGTTGGTCAAATCTGATATGAAACCGGCTCTTGGCGTAACCGAGCCGGGTGCGATCGCATATGCAGCAGCGACAGCGAGAACCCATGTCAATGGAGCAATCGAACTGGTATCAGTCAGATTAAACTCAGGGATGTATAAGAATGCGTTTACCTGCGGGATTCCTAATTCGGATGAGTCCGGAAATTTGTTTGCGGCAGCTCTGGGTGTGGTTGCGGGAGATGCGTCGCTGGGGCTGGAGGCATTGGCTCATATTGCGTCTGAGGATAACCACCGGGCGGCTGAGCTGATCCGGGCAGGAAAAGTTGAGGTGATCCTGGATCATATGGGTTCCGCGATTACCATCGATACTTGTGTAAGGACCACTGAAGATACCTGTATGGTCAGAATAGCCGATTCCCATACCGGTATTTATGAAATCATAAAAAATGGTAAGATTATATTTGAAAAAGAACGGGTTACAAAAACGGTAGAAAGTAATAATGATATTCATGAATTTACATTTCATGATATAATAAGCTATGTGAACCATGTGATGCCGGAAGAAATCGCCTTTATCGAATCAGCCTTCACGATGAATATGGAGCTGCTGAATGCCGGGCTGGCATCATCGAAGACGACTTTTGGACCGCGTCTGCTGGTGGAAAATAACGACCGGATATTTTCCAAAGATGCACTTCGGACGGCACAATTACTCTGTAACGGAGCCATTGAAGCGCGAGTGCTGGGTATCGACAGGCCGGCCATGAGCATCACTGGCAGCGGGGCCCATGGTATTATCGCGGTAATGCCCCTGCTGGCCTATTATCATGCCCATAAAGATGAGATGGGACGGGAGCAGCTGCTTGGCGCAGCGGCACTCAGCTATTTGATTACCATGTATATCAAGGAATACTCCGGGAAGCTGTCGGCATTCTGTGGCTGCGGGATTGCGGCCGGGACCGGGATGGCCTGCGGGCTTGCGCTGATGCAGGGAGCAAAGAAAGAGGAGCTCGCCGGGGTAATCCGCAATATGGCCAGCAGTGTTACCGGAATGATCTGTGACGGCGGTAATCAGGGCTGTGTTATGAAAGGAATCGTGGCGGTCGATGCGGCTTTCCGGTCAGTGGAGATGGCAATGGCAGGTGCTCACATAGGAGTGCAGCATGGGATTAACGGGATGACGCCCGAGGAGACAATGAAAAACATGGGGCTCGTAGCCGTACCGGGAATGACGGAGACAGAGAAAGTTATTGTCGGGATTATGCAGAAAAAATAGAGGAGAAGTTTAGGAAATGGCAAAAAGAAGAGGAAAGAGAAAACGTAAGGAACCAGCAAAGAAAATTACGGTGGGAAGTATTATCAGAATGCTTATTTTGCTCATCGCGATCGGAGTATTTATATATTCAGCTTATCAGTTGTATCTGATCTATCAAGGCCGGGCCGAAGGCGATAAGGAATATAATAATCTTAAGGATATCGGTCTGAAAACGCCGGTAGAGGATGGTGAAGAACGGTATACGGTTGACTTTGATGAGCTGTGGAAGATCAATCCCGATATTGTGGCGTGGATACGTTTTGACGAGCCGGCGGTCATCAATTACCCGGTCGTACAGGGAAAGGATAACAATGAGTACCTGAAGAAAACCATTTCCGGTTTTGACAATACTTACGGAGCAATCTTTGTAAATTCATACAACAGCGGAGACTTCACCGATTTTAATACCATTGTGTACGGACACCGGATGAGGAATAAGACCATGTTCGGCAGTCTGGATGAATATAAGGATAAGGAATTCTGGAGTAAATACCCTTATTTCTATATATACACACCGGATGGAGCAGAGCTTAAGTACCGCATTTTTGCCGAGGGAACGGTGCATCAGGATTCGCTGTCTTATCAGTACGGATTTGTCGATGACGCAGATAAGCAGGCCTATCTGGATTATACTAAGAGTGCGCTGGAATATGACAGCGGTGTCGATGTAACGGTCAATGATAAAATCGTAACCTTATCGACCTGTACGGCAGCCAGTGATGAGAACCGCTACATCGTATGCGGAGTGCTGGCTGAGACCAATTAATCGGATAAGGGGGAGAAAATGGTGGATAAGTATGAAGTAGGTGATATTGTAAAACTGAAGAAGAAGCATCCCTGCGGCAGCTTTGAATGGCAGATTCTCCGCGTGGGAGCAGACTTTCGTCTAAAATGTATGGGATGCGGGCACCAGATTATGGTCGCTAGGAAACTGGTCGAGAAAAATACGAAGGAACTTAAGAAAAACAACTTGTAAAACTTGTCAAAATGTGCTAACATATACATTCGTGATATACATTTTTCCTTGTTCCCGGGAGAGCCGGGGGCCAGAGACCAAAAGGAGGTGCAGGAGACATGAACAAATACGAATTAGCTGTTGTTGTCAATGCAAAGATCGAAGATGACGCCAGGGCAGAAGTAATCGAAAAAGTAAAAGGGCTTATCGCTCGTTTCGGTGGCACTGTTGCAGACGTCGATGAATGGGGTAAGAAGAGATTAGCTTACGAGATTCAGAAGATGAAAGAAGGATATTATTACTTTATCCACTTCGAATCTGACCATACAGTACCAGCAGAAGTGGAACAGAGAATCCGCATTATGGACGACGTGCTCAGATATTTATGCATTAGACAAGACGCATAAAGAAAAGAGGTAAATTATGAATAAAGTAATTTTAATGGGACGTCTCACAAGAGACCCGGAAGTTAGATATTCACAAGGCGAGAACGCTTTAGCGATCGCCAGATATTCACTGGCAGTAGACCGCCGGTTTAAGCGTGACGGAGAACAGACCGCAGACTTTATCAACTGCGTTGTATTCGGTAAGTCAGCAGAGTTTACCGAGAAATATTTCCGTCAGGGTATGAAAGTGACCATCAGCGGCCGTATCCAGACCGGTAGCTATACCAATAAGGATGGCGTAAAGGTTTATACGACTGAGGTGGTTGTCGAAGAACAGGAATTCGCTGAAAGTAAAGCAGCCAGCGGAGCCAACACCGGTTTCCAGCCGAGCAGTCCTAGTCCGGCTCCGGCAGGCGGCGCAAGCGACGGATTTATGAATATTCCGGACGGCATTGATGAAGAGTTGCCATTTTCATAATTAAGATTCTTAAATAGAATATGAAAATCGTATAAGGAGGTAAAAAGACATGGCTTACGAAAAAAGATCTGATTCTCCGATGAGGAGAAGAGGAGGCCCGCGCAGAAGAAAGAAAGTTTGCGTATTCTGCGGTAAAGAGCATGACACCATAGATTACAAGGATGTAGTAAAACTCAGAAAGTATGTTTCTGAGAGAGGTAAGATTCTTCCGAGAAGAATTACCGGAAATTGTGCGAAACATCAGAGAGAGCTTACAGCAGCGATCAAGAGATCAAGGCATGTGGCACTGATGCCGTATGTACAGGATTAATTTTAAATCTAAGGGGATGTCGAAAAATACTGTTTTTAGCTGATAGTCCCTAAATATGAACAACCCCCATGAATTTAGCAATGCTAAATTCATGGGGGTTGTTTTTGCAGTGCGCCCGGCGGGCGCACGTTCTAACGGGTGCAAGTCCCGAATCCGCTCGGTAGTGGGAAGGATATAGCCAGAAGGTAAGGGTGTCCATCGTGAGGTGGAATCTGAAGGAAGCTGGATACTGGGATGAAGGCAGAAAACTCTGGAAGTAGAGACTGTCCGCAAAGAAATAGTGCGGAACACGAAAGGTATGCGGAAGTGTGTAGGTCGTTCCGTTCGATATGGAAAGAAAGGGACAGTGCACAGCCGGAATAATATACCAGAGATACATTACAAAAAGCGGAATTTGTGAAGGGCATAGATTACTGTAGGAGAATATGTTGAAGTATGATGTTTAAGGATTCTTTGAAAGGCCAGATGACTTAATAGGCTTAGCAGCCAGAGCACCTTGGCGTTATTAGGGTAAAACCGTCTGTTGTTCCACAAGGAATTCCTTATGTTTCTATTAGATAATTACATTGCCACGTGCGATACTGTCTTTGGTTCTTTTCTCGTCAGTGCCTTGCAGTGTAGTGGAAAGGAGTGCTCATAATAATGTCATTACCAGAATTTCCAACAGGTGCTTCTCCTTCGCGGGAGGATGCCATTAACCAAACCTGCATCGGACGCACCGCTGAGCTCTGGAAGCTCAGCGGTGCGCTTGCCTCCTATGAATTAGTATTGGTTTAAGCCATATTATAAACGTCGAGTGAGAAAAATTGAGGTCCCCGAGGCCCCGAAAGCCTCGCTGGCCTTGGGGTGTTCTGATTGAAGAGGATGTTCATTATGATTCTCCTTAGTAATATGTGAACTTCCAGAAATTATGCGACTGAAAACTCCTGCCAAAAAATTTTTGAGTAAGAGTTATGCTAAGGCCATACTAAGGATGTAGCGAAATGCGTTGGATGCAGTTGAAAAAGACCTCAATAGACAAACAGAGATTTTGTGGGAGAATGATTTAAAAATGTACGTATAGATAGATATTATAAACAACTCTGATTATAATAATAATCAATTACTGCGATTGAGAAGCCGGTGATATAATTTTGGTAGTATCTAAAGAAGAGGAGGATTCGCAGATAATATGAAGAGAGAAATCAGTGTTCAAAAAGTAAAGAAAGATGCAGAGGAATTGTTTAGAGGAGGCTTTTTCTGCTCCGAGGCGGTAGTGAGTTCGATCCGTTCTAATTTTGAGTTAGATATTTCGGAGGAAGTTATTTCGATGGCCTCAGGATTTCCGGTTGGTATTGGCCGGTCAAAATGTCTGTGCGGAGCCGTATCGGGCGGAGTTATGGCATTGGGAATTTTCTTTGGCCGGACGAAGCAGGGCGATCCTAAGGTGGAAAAGAATCTGGTTGTAGCAAAAGAGCTCCATGATTGGTTTAAAGCGGCCAACGGGAAAGATGCACTTTGCTGCCGTGTCCTGACCAGGGGATTTGATATGGGACAAGGGGAACATAAAGAACAGTGTATTCACTATACCGGGCTGGTTGCGGGAAAAGTAGCAGAAATTGTAGTCCGGGAACTTGAACTGACCAATGTGGACGCAGCGTAAAGAGAGGGGGCTAAGATGATAAAAAGAATTCCGGTTCCGATTGCCGGTGTGATGCTTGGCTTCGCAGCCTTGGGAAACCTGCTGCAAAGTTATTCGGAAAGTATCAGAATGGTCTGTGGTGTTATTGCGGTGGTATTAGGACTGTTATTGCTGCTTAAATTGATATGTTATCCGGGAATGATTAAAGAGGATCTGAAAAATCCCATCATGGCAAGTGTAGCTGCAACCTTCCCAATGGCTTTAATGCTGCTCTCAACCTATATCAAACCATATCTTGGAGCAGGTGCCCTTTATATCTGGTATTTTGCAATTGTGATACATATCATACTGATAATTTACTTTACCGCAAAATTTATAATAAAGCTGGTTATTAAAAAGGTATTTGCCAGTTACTTTATTGTTTATGTAGGGATTGCAGTGGCTGCGATTACCGCACCGGCATATGAGAAAACCAGTATAGGTACTATAGCATTTTGGTTTGGTTTTGTCTGTCTGCTGGCTTTACTGGTTCTTGTCGGATACCGTTATATTAAGTATCGGGAAATACCGGCCCCGGCGCAGCCGTTGTTTTGTATTTTTACAGCCCCGGCCAGCCTCTGTCTGACAGGTTATGTCCAATCGGTAATGCCAAAATCGAAAGAGATGATAGGTTTTATGGCAATTCTGGCATCACTGCTATATCTGCTGGTGCTGATCCGCCTGCCCCAATATTTAAGGCTGCCTTTCTTCCCCAGTTATGCGGCATTTACATTTCCGTTTGTAATAAGTGCAATTGCTTTGAAACAGACTTCTGCCTGTCTTGCCAATATGGGCAGTCCGATCGGCTGGCTTCAGTATGCTGTATCAGCAGAAACGGTAATTGCGGTGATATTGGTTATTTATACGTTTGTCAGATATATAATGTTTTTACTTAATACTAATCAGTAGTTTTTAAAGCAGACCGCCATTGATGTTTTGATCAGTGGCGGTTTTTATCAAAATCCTGCAAAAATCCTCCTAGACTGTCTCTTTTATCGTTGTTGATGTAGTCCATCAGTGTTGTGACCTGTTCATCTGTCAGATTATCAAAGGAAATTCGAAAACCATTGTGTCAAACATAAAATTGTGATAAAATAAACGTTAATAAAATAACAAAATATGGAGGTATAGTTATGAAAGGATTTGCAATGTTGGAAATTGGTAAGACAGGCTGGATCGAAAAGGATATGCCAAGCTGCGGTGTGTTAGATGCTATAGTGAAACCGGTAGCTGTATCACCATGTACTTCAGATGTACATACGGTCTGGGAAGGGGCGGTAGGTCAGCGGAGCAACTTAATATTAGGCCACGAAGCAGTTGGAGAAATTGTTGAGGTGGGCGCATTAGTAAAGGATTTTAAAGTAGGAGATAAAGTAATTGTACCTGCGATTACGCCGGACTGGGGAGCGTTAGAATCTCAGGGTGGATTCCCGATGCATTCTGGGGGCATGCTTGCCGGATGGAAATTTTCAAACCATAAAGATGGAGTATTTGCAGAGTTTTTCCATGTCAATGAAGCAGATGCAAATCTGGCGTTGCTGCCTGCTTCGGTCGATCCGGCATCTGCAGTTATGCTTTCGGACATGGTGCCGACCGGAGTTCATGGTGTAGAGCTGGCGGATGTTCAATTTGGTGATACGGTCTGCGTGATTGGAATTGGCCCGGTCGGTTTAATGGCGGTTGCGGCGGCAGCTTTGCGGGGAGCATCCCGTATTTATGCAATCGGATCAAGAAAGAACTGCATTGAAGTTGCAAAAGAATATGGTGCAACTGATATTGTTAATTACCGTGAAGGTGATATCGTTGAACAAATTATGGAAAAGACGCAGGGAAAAGGAACGGATCGTGTAATTATTGCCGGCGGCGGTGTGGAAACTGTTGATCAGGCTGTCAGTATCGTGAAACCGGGAGGAGTTATCGGTAATATTAACTATTTTGGCGAAGGTGATTATATCCAGATTTCAAGATTAGGCTGGGGCTGCGGTATGGGGCATAAAACTATTAAAGGCGGACTTATGCCGGGTGGTCGTTTGAGAATGGAAAAATTAGTTTCACTGCTTGAAACCGGACGTCTGGATACATCTAAATTACTTACTCACAGGTTTGATGGGTTTGAGCATATTGAAGAAGCGCTGATGCTGATGAAAGATAAACCGCGTGATTTGATCAAACCGGTTGTTATGATTTAACATCCCAGGTAAGTCCTCTGCCTTAGGCGGTGGACTTACTTGTTTTAGTAGGAGTAAAAGCTCCTGCTGAAATAGCAGCAAAACGGATTGTGAGTATCCGTTTCAATCATTTGGCTTCTGATATCAAGATAACAATGTTGTTGCGTGATGTCGAAATGTGATAGTATATTGTTAAGATCATTTACATAAATATTAGATGACGGAAAGAGAGGATATTAATTATGGACAGACAACACTACAGTTGTCCGAAATGCGGCAATACCAGTTACGAACATGACCAATTTCAGGCGACCGGCGGTAATTTTGCAAAGATATTCGATGTTCAGAATAAGAAATTTATTACTATTTCCTGTACCAGGTGCGGATATTCTGAGCTTTATAAACGACAGGGTGATTCTGGAATGGATATTTTGGATTTCTTAATTGGAAGTTGAGAGATGTTATGGAGGGCCGTTGCACTAACAAGTGTTTCCGGCCCCTTTTATGCGAAGTCCGGCCGGAAACACTTGTTGGTGCAACTATGTTGTTGAAGTCGGTGCGATCGGAAGCAGATGCCTGCCGCCGGATTGTCGAAGCGGAAATAAATAGCCGGGGAAAAAGCTGGTTCAGGTCGGATTTATGCGCAAACGACGGTAATCTGCCGCCACCCCTGCGTGCCCAATCTTTCGCGCCGACGGAGCCAATTTGACAGCCTTTACCTCCAATTTAGGTGTGCGGTTTACTTGACAGTTTCAGAGCGCAAAAAAATTGGAAGTTACGCGCCCCTGTACCCTGCGACCTCATCCAAAGAACAGAATTGTTAATTGCATTGCTATTTTACTGCGAGCTTCATTATTGCTGTTTTACGATAATTGATTAATTTATCTATTAATCTAGCAATGTTACTGCCAAAAATTCTTTCAGTTTATTGCTATACTCTTCTTTTTTTTCTACAATACCTAAGACATGTGGAGCATCAATACACCATAGCTCACTTTCATTGTTTTCTACAGGCAAGGCACTATAAATGCTTTTGCCCATATTAGGTGTACACAATGTATCCCTTTCTCCTTGAATAATGAGTGTGGGAACTTTAAGATTGTTTTCCATCGCGGCAACAATGTTTACATTATCTAACCTAAAGCTATATTTTTTCATCATATAATCGCTACACCATTCTGCCACTTCTTCGATAGGAATGTCTTGTCCCCGTTCTTTCAAACCATGTGCCAGCATGGAGGTCATATTGTCGTACGATGAATCCATTATGGCAAAATCAATTTGTTCCTGCGCGTGGGCCGTACCTAAATAGAGACCTATAGTAGCGGCTCCCATTGATTGTCCATAGCATCCTATCTGCTTATTCGGAGCCAATTTTTTTATATAGTCAACGCATAACAATAAATCATTTTTTTCCAAATATCCAAATGTAATATATTCAAAGTCCGATATACCACTATTTCTGAGGTCCACAGCTAAAACATTCATTCCCAATCCAAAAAAAATTTCAGCAGCATCATATGTACTGGTTCGGTCTCCAGTTTGCCCATGAAGCAGAATAACCGTGTCATTATCTGCAATTCCATCGACCGCAAAAAAAGAAGCCGGAATTTGATAGTCGTCTTTACCGGAAATGAAAATTCGTTGAGCATTATATTTTTCTTCAAATTCATCAACATATATACCTCTTTTTTTCATTTCATCTTTGCTGTTTTGAATTGTATCAATGCCATCATTTCCATAAAGCATACTTTCTGTGCAATCCTGCCCTATGTGCACACTAAAAATGAAATAACTTAATGCAAGACAAATGCTAAAGATACAAAATATTGCAATAATCATAATTGCTTTCTTTTTTATAGTCATATAGTACACTCCTTAAATACAAACCGAAAAAATCGGCGGTTTGAGATGTTTCTATTTTTCAATATTTACTATTTGCTTTGGTTATCTGCTATGATCTTACTATACCAATGAATTTCAAATTCGATAGCTGCAATACCATAGTCCAAGGTCATCATTTGATATTTATACATATCCATACTTTTTGCATTTTCAGATAACTGTTCATACTGTGGTACTATAGATTGGTTAATATCTTTTTTGAGTTCAACAAATAATTGTTTTTCTGCTAAAAGCTCTTGGACATATCTTGACAACAGAGGGCTCCTTTTTTTGATATCCAGCATCCCGAGAAAAAACAACTTTGCCAATTCCAAATTTTTTGCCTTTTTGTGGTTCATGGGTTGCGCTTCCCAAGTAAAAAACTGCTTTCTCCCAATATCCGTAATGGTATACATTTTCTTGTTAACGCCCTTTTCCACATATTCATCACATTCGATCAAACCTGACCCTTGTAGCTTTTGAAGTGCAACTTGAAAGCTGCCGGCGCTGTCTGAACACATCATGGAAAAATAGGTTTTAATATAAATCCTAATCTCATACCCCGTCATTGGCTTAATCATCAATAAGCCTAAAATTATATTATCCATTTTAACATTATCTCCTTTAGATACATCTCTATTAGAGATATTAACATAAATAATTTAAAATGTCAAACTGCACCACTTCACCCCTTCAGCGGGCTGTTGACAAAGTGGAGATTTATCAGATGAAATGCTGATTTTTATAGATTTGATATAAAATATACTTGTTTTCCCCATAACCGGAAACAGATAGGCAGATACCAAGCCAATTTCAACTACATTCTGTACACCTTATCAGGCGTTTCAAGTTTATTGCCGTTGCCGATAAGAGACATCTCGTTTCTGTGTCCCGAATGTGCCCTCACACCAGATCTGGCGTTTATTTAGTGAATCCTTATACTCCGCCGCCCCATCCTGTGCATGATGTTCCTTAACGATTGCTTGCCGTTTAGTGAACAGGTATATTTACAGTACATTATTTCAATATCCCGAAAACCGTATCGGTAGAAGAAACATGACCACAACCTTGCTGATATTATGCGAAACGTGTATAATGGAGAGTGAAAAAATGGAAAAGAGTACAACTCAAAGGTGGTGAGATAGTGCTAAAAATAGGCGTCTTTTCCATGCTGTCAAAAATTAGTATCCATATGTTGCGCCATTATGATGAAATTGATTTACTAAAGCCCGCAGAAGTAGATCAATTTACAAATTACCGCTACTATAGCGAAAATCAACTACCTATAGCAAATAGGATACAAGCACTAAAAGATATGGGATTTGGTTTAACTTTAATCAAGGAGATAATTTCAAAGTGTGATAGCGATTTGAAATTAAAGGAATATCTTATTGAGCAGGCCAATCAACAACGCAAAGAAATAGTATTTATGCAACAAAGGCTTTTGTTAACCGAGAATACAATAAATAGTCTAAATGATAAAACCGCTTTGCCACAATGTAATATTGTCAAAAAAGAAATCCCCGCAAGAATGGTAGTTAGCCATCGAGGGAAAATTCAGCAAAGAAGCCGAGAAGGTGTTTTATGGGAAAAATTGACCCAAGAAACGAAAAAACAAAATGTTCAATTTGCATTTCCTCCATATAATATTGCGCTTTTCCATGATGAAGAATATAAAGAAAATGATGTTGATGTAGAAGTCCAACGAGCAGTCGACAATAAGTATCTTACCACCGAGAGCATGACCTTCAAAAAAGCAGATAAAATAATGGTAGCCGCTTTAATATACAAAGGCCGTTATGACTTATTGAAAGAAGCAACAGGGCAACTTGTTAATTGGATAGCAGATAATGGATACGAAATAACCGGGAACATGTTTAATGTTTATCACGTTTCACCTGAAACAGAAAGCAATCCTGAAAATATGATTACAGAAATATGCTTCCCAATAAAGCCGAAATCTTAAAGCATTGTCTTGACAATGCTTTATTTTTTTGGGTATTGACTCTCCCATTGTACGAGGGTTTACAATAGTTTCATACATGAAAGGGGTGTATATATGAAGTGCTTAGAACTGCCGCACAAGCAAGCTGATTATCTTTGTCCAATAAACGGCTTATGCGATGTCTATGAATGGAAAACAGGAAATAGAATACCGGAGGAATTATTATTTTTTTCGCGGACTGGATTTATGCTCATTTCTCAAAAAAGGGCAGTACCGCCCAAGATGATATTTCTTGCAAATGGAAGTATCGGCAGCAATCAGTACAACTTTTGGAAATCCATCATGGGGTATGACGTTATAGCGTCTGATGGTAAATCTTTTAAGTCTACGCTATCAAATATAACGGAGTTAATCAACAATGACATACCCGTTATTTTATTCGGCTTAGACATGTATCATCTTCCATATCAAACAAAATTTTACCATACCATGCATATACCGGGACATATTGTTTTGATGGTAGGCTATGATGATAAAGGCGTTTATATCCATGACAATTCAAAAGATGATGTTCAAGTAATCCCTTATACGGATTTATGCTCTGCTTGGGAAAACAGCTATATAGGCATATCTAAAAAGAATGCCTACTTTGGGATACGTTTTAGACAACCCAATTATGACATGAGAGATATTATGCAAAAGGGATTGTCCATCAATGCTGACAACTTCATAAATCCTCCGATTGGATTTATGGGTATTCGTGGCATGGAAAAACTGATTAAAGAGTTTTCTACTTGGGAGAATTGTTTTGACGCTTCTACTCTTTGCGAAATATACAAGCATTTCGTTACCTATACTGGTAGTGTGCTGCCAGAATTACCGGAAAAATTGAATGACGATTCATCCGGTATCGAAAATCCCCACAGAGGTTCACGGGATCGGTTATCAACGGCGCTAATGCAATACAAAGACAGCATGGGTTTCTCAACATGGGAACAAGTCGCTATTGCCTATCAAAAAAGTGGAACAATAATTGAGCAGATTGTAGATGGATTTACTCAAGACATACTCGACAATTCCTTTTCTGAAAACCATAAATATATTAGCCTGTTTTCACAGCTTAAACAAGTCGAGGAAAAGGCACATAGGGATTTATTCATTCCTATAGAACACCAAAAATCAAGAAACAAGTCTATTGAGCGTTAGCGTCACACGGAATAAAGAAATAGATAGGAGAACGGCGGTTTTGAAAAACCGCCGTTCTCTGCATACTGAAGGGCTTGGTAAACTGCGCCCTTTTTACGGGACACGGCGGCATTAGGAGGATACCGCTACAGCGTATAACAATACAGATACATGCTGTCAAATACATATTAAATATACATTAAATGTTGACTATATTCATATTAAACGTTATAATGGAAATCAGATTAATTACAAGGGGGCAACGACATGGATAATGACATTCTCAATCTTGAGCAAACCATAGAGTTTTTTGGCGTTAGTGAACGGACTATGATTAAGCTGTTACGGGAAGAGCGTATACCTGCGAGAAAAATAGGTCGAGAATGGCGATTTAGCAAATCCGCTTTATTGAATTGGTTGGGTGAAGGCGATTCCGTTAATTATTTGAATCAAACAGAGCTTTATCGTGTTGCCAATGATACAAAAGAGGAAATGCCCGACTTACTTATGCAGATTTCAGATTCGCTTGATAAACTAAAAAACAATGGCGGCAATATGCGCGTATTATTGCCGGAAATGGAGAAGGATGTTTGTTTACCGGACAATGCGACTTTGCGGGTTAGCTATAAACGACAGCGCGGGATTAAAAAACTAACGTTTAAGATTTTTTGGCCTATTAAAGACTAATTTAGTAAAATGAATTTATCGTTTACGGGGGTTTTAATAAATGCTCAACATTATTTTTCTTGGCTTGGTCAGCTTTTTTACAGACCTCAGCACCGAGATGATCTACCCGCTTATTCCGCTTTATCTCACAACGGCTTTCGGTGCGACACCTGCGCTTGTGGGTGTGATTGAGGGTATCGCGGAGAGCATGGCAAGTCTGTTAAAAGTCTTTAGTGGCTATATAACTGACCGCTTTCAAAAGAAAAAAGCTACGGCTTTTGCAGGTTACGCCCCGGGTGTTTTATACAAGCTGGCATTACTGTTCGCGGGGTCATGGGTTGGAATTTTAGGAGCGCGTGTACTTGACCGTATCGGGAAAGGCATACGCACCGCGCCGCGTGATGTGCTTGTTAGTGAAAGTGCGGATAAAGGGAATATGGGCAGGCTTTTGGAATACATAAGGCATTGGATATGTCGGGCGCGGCGCTTGGCATACTTATTACCTATTTTATTTTGCGTGGAACGGGTGACAATATTAACTATAAAAGAATGTTTATATTATCAATTATTCCCGCCATTATAGGATTGTGTATGTTCTTTTTTGTCAAAGAAAAAAAAGAACCGCGCTCGGTAAAAAGCAGGGAGCCATTTTGGAAAAATATTCGCAAGGTTGATGGTCAATTACGTTTATATTTAGTGGTTGTTTTCTTGTTTACTCTTGGCAATTCATCAAACGCTTTCATCATCTTGAAAGCGAACGCTGTCGGCTTTAACGAAATAAGCGCAATTCTCCTTTACTTTAACTATAACATGACTGCTTCTATTTTATCCGTACCTTTCGGGAAATTATCTGACCGCATTGGTCGGAAGAAGTTGTTAGTACCTGGCTATTTAGCGTTTTCACTTTGCTATCTTGGCTTTGCTTTCGCATCAAATCAATGGGTGATGGTCGTGGTATTTGCGATATATGGCGCGTATACCGCTATGATTGCAGGGGCTGAACGAGCGTTTGTGGCCGAAATATCACCGCCGGAATTGAAAGGTACTATGTTGGGTTTACATTCTACCGTCGCGGGTATTGCTTTGCTTCCTGCCAGTATCATTGCCGGGTTTTTATGGGATGTTTTCGGCTCGGCTGTTCCGTTCGTTTTTGGGGCAGCTCTCTCACTTGCGGCGGCATTGATTTTGATATTTTTTATGAAAAATCCGCAAGCGAAAACAGCATAAGCAATATGTCATACACGCTCCGTCTGATTTGATCGTCTTTGAGCGAAACATATTCCTGATTGAGCCTGTTTCTCTCGGTGGTCAGCTTGGCACGTTCCGTTTACCATGTGCTATATGGAATTTTTCCATGACCGTTCAGATGGTCGGCTGGGAGCCTGAGGGGCGGACCTCACAGAAAAGGGGCCGGAAACACTTGTTAGTGCAACTATGCTGTTGAAGTCGGGAGTTTTAGGAAGCAGAATCAAGAGAAGGGATGCGGGGTTAGATATAGCTAGTCACTTTGTTTTTAGTAACTATACATAAAAAAATTAGTATAATTTAGGTTAATGTATCAATAGACATTTTGAAAAAATCTGTTTATTATCTAATAAAAGAGCACGAGCTCTTTTTGGACGGCAGAAGAGATGGTGCCGTAAATATATGCTTGTTTAAGAGCACGAGCTCGCAATGATGGAAGGGAGAAGGAAAGAGAAGATGGGATTAAACGAACTTAGAGTGGGGGTTGTGGGGGTCGGTGCGATTGGTAGAACCCATATTGACCGGATTAACAATAAGCTGCAGGGAGCGTATGTTACAGCCTGTGCTGATATAAATGCCGAATTTGGAAAAAGTATTGCCAAAACATATGGGTGCAAATTTTATGAAGACGGGGCGGCGATGATCGCAGCAGATGATATTGATGCAGTGATCGTGGCGACTCTTGATCCATACCATGAACAGTATGTTATGAAAGCTATACAGCATGGCAAATATGTATTTTGTGAGAAGCCGCTGGCACCGGAAGCAGATGCCTGCCGCCGGATCGTCGAAGCGGAAATAGCCGGGGGGAAAAAGCTGGTTCAGGTCGGATTTATGCGCAGATATGACGGTGGTTACCGGCAGTTGAAAAAAGCAATTGCAGAACGGACTTACGGTGAACCATTGTTGCTGCACTGTGCCCACCGGAATCCGGGTGTAGATGAATCCTATGACACACCGATGGCAGTCGAGAATTCGATGATCCACGAAATTGATGTACTGAGGTGGCTGCTGAATGAAGACTATGCGACAGCCGAAGTGGTATTTGGTAAAAAATCAAGAAAAGCACATAAGAATCTGATGGATCCGCAGGTTATGATCCTGACTACGAAATCAGGTGTCCGCATTGATGTAGAAGCATTTGTGACGACCGGACACTGCTATGACATTAAGTGTGAAGTGGTATGCGAAGATGCAATATTAAATCTTCCCGAACCGGCGAATATTGAAGTATGCATCAATGCAACCAGAGGGCATGCGATTGACAGTGACTGGTCGACCCGCTTTGTGGAGGCGTATAATGTGGAGATTCAGGAGTGGATTGATGCTGCAAAAGCCGGCAGAGTGGACGGACCGACAGCGTGGGATGGTTATATCGGGCAGGTAACAGCTAAAGCAGCGTCCACAGCACGGGATGAAAAACGGGTGGTAGCAATTGAAGCGGATGAGATGCCGGAATTTTATAAAGAAAAGAGGTGAGAACTATGAAAATAGCATTTGATGTTGATGTACTTGTGAAACAGGGAATGAGTATTAACCGGATGGTGCATCAGGCAGCCGACTGGGGGTATCAATACATAGAACAGTCTCCGCATCTCCGTATCAATCCAATTGAAAAAGAACTGCTTGGAAAATAGTGAAAAAACAGGAGGAAGCGAATATGAAGTTATCACTTTGCACCGATGTGTTTGGAGAACTGGCATTTACAGAAATGCTGGATAAGGTAAAGGAACTGGGGATTGATGCAGTGGAAATGACAGCCGGCGGCTGGGGCGGATGCAAGCATGTTCCAACCAGCGAATTGCTGGAAGACGAAGGAAAACTGGAAGCCTATAAAGCAGAGCTGGAAAAACGGGGAATGGAAATTGCCGCCCTGAACTGCTCCGGTAATCAGCTCTGGCCGGGTGAGATGGGAGAACAGTATACAAAGTCTATTTATGACACCGCGGTATTGGCCGGGAAATTAGGGGTGAAGAAGCTGGTCATGATGTCCGGCCTTCCAGCGGGAGCCCCCGGGGATAAAACGCCGAACTGGATATCTTCAACCGTATCCTGGCCGGACTACATGGTGGAAACGGTCAGATACCAATGGGAGGATGCCGCAATTCCATGGTGGAAGAAATTCATCAAACTTTGTAAAGAACATGGGGTGGAACAGATTGCAATTGAAGAATTCCCCTGCATGCTGGTATATAATCCGGAAACATTATGGAAACTACGGGAAGCCGTGGATCCGATGATTGGAATGAACTTAGATCCTTCCCATCTCATGGTGATGGGAGCTGATCCGATTGCAGCGGCCCGTGCTTTAAAAGGTGCCCTGTATCATGTTCATGGAAAAGATGCGCGGATTGAGCGCGGACTTTGTGAAGTGAACGGGCTGCCGGAGCCAAAACCGGTCACCGACTGTGAGAACCGGACATGGAACTACGTGGCGGTAGGATGCGGAAAAGACCTGCAGTGGTGGAAAGAATTTTTCTCAGTATGCCATATGATGGATATGTGTCATTGGAAATGGAGGATTTGACCATGAGTGTGGAAGCTGGTTTAAAGACTTCGATCGATGCGCTGAATCAGACTATCAGTAAATAGGAATAACTTTGACACTAGTCACCGGGGCAGCAATTTGGTACAATAGAATCAAATAAGAGTTCGTACTCGCAAACGAGGAGCATATTATGGGCATTACAATTAAGCAAATAGCCAAGCTGGCCGGTGTACACCGTTCAACGGTCGATAAAGTACTGCATAACCGGGAAGGGGTTAGCGATGCCGTCAGAGAACGGATACGGAAAATCATCGATGAAAATAATTATCAGGCCAATCCAATCGGCAAAGCGCTGAAGATGCAGGATAAGCAGATAAGAATCAAAGTGGTTCTTTTGAAAGTTGATGCGATGCCGTATATCCGCCGGGGAATGGAAAGCATGCTGCAGAATTATTCGGCATTTCAGATTCAGATGGATTTTAGTGAAATCAGTTATTCGGATGTAGCCGAGCAGAGAAGCATCATCGAAAATGCCATTGAGCAGAAATATGACGGAGTAATCATCAGTCCGGTAAATGCCCCGGAGATTATAGAAGCAATTGATATGGAAGCGGAAAAAGGCGTTCCCGTCGTGACGGTCAATTCAGATATTAAAGGGAGTCAGCGTTTTTGTTTTATCGGTCAGGATGGATATAAGGCGGGAAAAGTAGCCGGGAAATTTATGGGTGAGTTCCTGCAGGGAGCCGGAAAGGCTGCAATATTGACCAGTGGTGACGTGCAGCAGACCTTTCCGTTTGGCACGCGGGAAGGAGGATTCCGGGAAATCCTGAATAAGTTGTATCCGGATATTCAGATACTCCCCAGTGTGAGTACCTATGAAGATGGAGCGGTTATGCATCGGGAGACAAAGAAGCTGCTAGAAGAGCATCCCGATCTGGCCGGTATTTTCATTACCTGTGGCTGTGTGAAAGATGCGGGGGAAGCGGTTAAAAAGTATGGATCCGATAAATTGAAACTTATTTGCTATGAAGATTATCCGGAAGTACTGGAATTGATGAAGCAGGGGATCGTAACGATGACACTGGCCAGCGGTTTGGAAGAACAGGGCAGCCGGTCGGTGCAGGTTCTTCTGGATAAACTGATCTATGAAAAGCAAACCCCGAGAAAACACTTATATACAGATATTGGAGTTATGGTGAAGGAAAGTTTATAAATTTATGGTTCATCGACAGAACAAAGTTAAAAGGGCAAAAGGATCCGGCCGGATATTTGGAGAAATATCCGGCCGGATCCTTTTTATGGCAGTGCCCTCAATTAAAGATACTGGATTAAAGGTTCTGAGAGCAAATGATAGATATATTATTGTTGATTTTCAAGTGCGGCGGAATTTTCCCGCTGTGCAGATATTCATATAAGCAAATTAGTGGTTGATAACCTTGCTGAAACAGATCCTGGCTAATTGAAAAATCGATTATGTCATTTTGCAGATATGCTTTGGTCCGGTCGGAGATATCGTGGCAGATGATTCGCAGCCGGCCGGGTATTCCCAGATCCTCAATAGCTTTTACACATCCTGATACACTGCGGTTTGCCATATAAATGGCTTTTATATTTGGGTTTTCATTTAAAGCATTCGTGATTTTTTTATAAGTAAGCTGATAGTCATTAAAAGTTTCAATGATGTTTATTTGAGCTTCCGGAAAACCGATTTCTGCCATACGGTCTTGAAATCCCTTCAATCGTGTCCTGTGTCCGTTAAATTCCAGATTACCGACCGCCGCTAAAATTTCACCGTTTTCCGGCAGACACTTTCTGATCAACTCCGCAGCGATCCGTCCGCTTTTATTATAATCCTGTCCAACGAAGCAGATGCGGCTGCTGTCAGGCAAATCAGAATTATAAGTAACCGCGGGAATTTTCTGCTCTTTCAGTATATTGACTTTTTCTACGACTCTGGGATCATTCATCGCACACAGAGATATGCCTTCAATGCCTTGTGCCAGCAGCCGGTCTATTTTTTCAATAATTTCTTCAGGAATGTCGGACTGGCATTCTTCAATGATTATTTTTATCTGAAACTCTTTCAACTCCTCAATTGCCAATTCAATGCCATTTAATATTTCCCATTTAAAATGTCCGGTCCAATTTGGAAGAATAACGCCAAGTTTCACCGATTTCAACTTGGAATTCCCCAGATTTATCTGATAGGTATCGCGAGGAGAAAGATAGCCGGTATCTTCTAATGCTTTCACTACCTTTTCATATACTTCGGGGCGGACATGGGAACGGTTATTTAGTACGCGATCTACCGTACCGCGTGATACCCCGGCCTCTTCTGCGACCATTTTTATAGTGGGCTTTTTTGCAGTCATAATAGTTTCCTCCAAAATGTGCTAAAGCACAAAAAAAGTAAAATACACAGTATTATGCTTTAATTTTAACATATTATTTCACTTGTGTAAATAAGCACATATCAGGGTATATAAAGAGATTTATAAAAAAGCGTAAGACAGATCGACCTAATTTAAAGAGAAAAAATTGTATAAAAATAATAAAAAAATGTCAAAACGAAACAATTAATTGACATAAAGGCACACGTAAGATAATATAAAGTTACAAAAGCACAAATTGAAACATGTGCACAATGAGAAAAAGGAGGACTAGTGTTATGAGGGTGGGAATTATTGGAGCTGGAAGAATCGGCAAAGTACATGCCGAAAATATCAGCAGATTTATTCCGGAAGTTGAGATTAAGACAGTTGCAGATCCTTATATGAATGAGGAAACAGAAGCTTTCTTAAAAAAGAACTGTGGTGTAAAAGCAGTTACCAGGGAGGTGGCGGATATTATTAGTGATGAGCAAATTGAGGCGGTTCTGATTTGTTCATCTACAGATACGCATTCGCAGTACATTATGGAAGCTGCTAATGCAGGAAAACATATTTTCTGTGAAAAACCAATTGATTATGAACTGAAAAAAGTACATAAAGCAATTAACACAGCCAAAAAAGCGGGCGTAAAACTTCAAATTGGCTTTTGTCGCAGGTTTGATCATAATCATAAAGGAGTCTGCGATATCGTACGGTCGGGTAAGATCGGTAATGTGCAGATGATAAAGATCAGTTCCAGGGATCCCGTGCCGCCGGCAATTGAATACATTAAAGTGTCCGGCGGGATTTTCTACGATATGATGATTCATGATTTTGATATGGCGAGATTTCTTGCAGGAGCAGAAGTAGCAGAGGTGATGGCAGCCGGTTCCGTGCTGATCGATCCGTCGATTGGTGAGGCCGGTGATGTTGATACGGCAATGGTAATGCTGAAATTTGAAAATGGTGTGATTGCAGTTATTGATAATAGCAGAAAAGCAGTTTACGGATATGACCAGAGAGTAGAAGTGTTTGGTTCCAAAGGGTGTGCCCGAAATGAAAATGATACCCCAAATACTGTGTTGGTGTCAGATGAAAATTGTACCAGCTATGCAAATACATATAAGGTTATGTGGGATCGGTATACCGGCGCTTTTGTTTCAGAAATACGTTCCTTTATTGATGCGGTAGAGAATAATAGAGATGTACCGGTGACCGGAGAAGACGGATTATATCCGGTTTTGATGGCGGCAGCAGCAGCAAAATCATTAAAAGAAGGAAGAGCGGTCAGGATTTCTGAAATCGAATAGCCGGAGAATCACGGAAAGGAGAAACATAAATATGAGTTTAAAGAAATGTGCATGTCTGGATACCTTATATACAGAGCTGGCATGGGAAGAAAGATTTCTTGCGGCAAAAAAGGATGGATTTGCAGCAGTCGAATTCTGGGATTGGCGGGATAAAGATTTAGAAATTACAAAGAGGGCGGCAGAGGAAGCCGGAATAGTCATCAGCGGTTTTAATGGAGATGCAGATTATTCTTTGGTGAATTCTTCACATAAGGAAAAATACATTGATTACCTGCGGCAGTCGATAAGAGCGGCGAAAAAAATAGGAGCGCTTAGTCTTACTATACATTCAAATGCACTTGGCGAGGGAGGACTCGTAGTAGATCATTATGATAATCTGTCTGATACATTAAAACTATGTGCGATGTATGACACACTTCTGGAATGTGCAAAAATAGCTGAAATAGAAGAAATAAACCTGAATCTGGAGGCTTTGAATATTACAATCGATCATGTGGGAAATTTTCTGGAAACCACACAGATGGGAGCGGAAATATGCAGTCTAATTGATTCGCCGAGGCTCAAGCTGCTATATGATATATATCACATGCAGATTAATGAGGGATGCATTTGCGATACAATATCAAATTATTGTAAGTGGTTCGGCCACATTCATGTGGCAGATGTGCCGGGGCGTCATGAACCGGGTACCGGAGAAATTAATTATAAGAAGGTATTAAGACACTTAGAAGAATGCGGATATGGAGGATATGTTGGGTATGAGCTGTTCCCGTTAACAGATACAGTACAGGCTGTAAAACAAATCCATTTAAATATGTATTAATGGCGCGCGGGTACATACGTAGTACGGCAGGAATATAGAGCGCTGTATGGAAGGGACGAAAATATGGAGAATGATTATATCGTACAGATGGAAGATATAACAGTGAAATTTCCGGGTGTATTAGCACTTGATAAAGTTCGGTTTGATGCAAAACCAGGAGAGGTTCATGTTTTGCTGGGAGAGAACGGAGCGGGCAAATCAACAATCATGAAAGTGCTCGCAGGTGTTAATACGAATTATGAAGGGCGGATCATCTATAAAGGGGAGGAAATTGCGGCGCGCAGTGTAGAAGAGCAGCGTGAGCGCGGCGTCAGCATTATCTTTCAGGAAATGAATTTGTTAAAGAATCTGACAGTTGCAGAGAACATGTTTTTGGGCAGGCAGCCTGTTACCAGAACCGGTATGATCGATTGGAAAAAAATGAACCGTGATGCACGTAAGCTGCTGGATTCCATTCACTCTGACATATCAGAAAAAGCACTGGTGTCCTCTTTATCTGTCGGACAGATGCAGATGGTTGAGATTGCCAAGGCATTGTCTTTTGAGAGCAGCATCATTATCATGGATGAACCCACTTCTGCACTGACGGAGAAAGAAGTGCAGGCATTATTTGATATCATTGGCAAGCTGAAACAAGACAACGTGGCGATCGTATACATATCGCATCGCCTGGAAGAGATCATGAAAATCGGCGACCGTTTAACCATCTTTCGGGATGGGAAATACATTGCTACAGTCAACGTTGCCGATATCACAATGGATCAGATGGTATCGATGATGGTAGGAAGGGAGATGACCGATTATTATCCGAAGGTAAATGTGGCGTCGGGTGAAAAGCTTTTGGAAGTAAAGCATATGAAACAGGGAAAACGGTTAAAAAATTTATCTTTCTGTGCGCGGGGCGGAGAGATTACCGGATTTTACGGCTTGATGGGAGCCGGGCGTACGGAACTAATGAGAGCGGTATTCGGAGCAGATTCTTATGACAGCGGAGCAATCTATATTAAAGGCAAAAGAGAATATATGAAAAGCTGTGAACAGGCAAAGCGTCTGGGGTTGGCCTTGCTGACGGAAGACCGGAAAAATCAGGGGCTGATCCTGGAGTTTGATCTGAACCGCAATATCTCTCTTGCGAACATGGATACTGCAATGACAGCATTTGGATTTGATGGGATAAAAGAAAATGAAAATAATCAGCGGCTGGCGGATGCTATGAATGTCAAAGCACCGTCACTGAAACAAAAGGCGAAAAACCTGTCCGGCGGTAATCAGCAGAAAGTGGTTATTTGCAAATGGCTGAATGCAGACGCGGATATCATTATCTTTGACGAACCGACGCGGGGAATTGACGTGGGTGCAAAAGCAGAAATCTATAAGATCATGAATCAATTAAAGGAACAGGGGAAAGCCGTAATCATGGTTTCTTCAGAGCTCACGGAATGTATGGGTGTCTCGGACCGGATTTATGTGATGCATGAAGGCGAGATGACGGGGATTATTGAAGGAGAAGATATGAAGCATATAACGGAAGAGCTGATTGTAGGGTTTGCAACGGGTACCAAAAAAACAAAGGGGGTGAATAATCATGACAGCGAAAAAGAAGATTGATCTTTCGAATATGACATCGGTAATTGCTTTGCTCACCTTATGTGTGATTATTTCAATTGCAGAACCGGCATTTCGGACAGTGGGGAATATGATCAATATTCTTCAGCAGGTTACGGTTATTGCAGTAATAGCGCTGGGCGTTAATGTTGTGATTTTTACCGGCGGCATTGATATCTCGGTGGGGTCGGTGGTAGGGTTTACCGGGATTGTAATGGGAAAAATCATCGTCGAGCAGGAAATGTCTCCGGTCATCGGTGTCGCTGCGGCATTAGTCATCGGTGTATTATGCGGAACATTCAATGGCATTATGATCGCAAAATTCAAGCTGCAGCCGATGATCGCAACACTGGCGATGATGAGTATGGCGCGAGGGGCGGCGCTGACATTGGCGGACGGACAGACGATCACGGGCTATTCGGATGGTTTTCGCTGGATCGGGGTTGGTAAGATCGGCGGAACGAAGATCCCGGTGCAGATTTTATTTATGCTCCTCTTTTACATATTGGTATTTTATCTGATGCGTTATCGGAAGTTTGGCCGATATATTTACTCGCTCGGTGGAAATGAAGAGGCGACCAGATTATCCGGGATCAATGTGGATAAGTATAAGATAATGGCATACTCTATTTCAGGCCTGGGGGCGGCGATTGCATCCGTGATACTAGTGGCCAAACTAAATTCCGCACAATCTACGGCCGGATTAGATTATGAAATGGATGCGATTGCATCCTGCGTCATCGGCGGAACCTCTTTGCTTGGTGGATTTGGTTCGGTATGGGGGACATTTGTCGGTGCGGTTATCATGATCGTGATACGTAATGGTTTGAATCTGCTCAATGTATCATCAAATCTGCAGAAACTGGTAATCGGTGTGGTTATTTTACTGGCGGTTTTGGCAGATTCTGTGCGGCATAGAGCTGATAAATAAATTTAAAATTCAAAAATGGAGGGAAATAGTGTGAAAGAAAGAATTCTGGCAGTATTGGTAGTGATGGCAATGGTGTTTGCTCTGGCCGCTTGCGGCGGCAACGGGATAAATGAAACCAGCGGTGATGTATCCGGAGACAGTTCAGATGGAATAAAAATCGCATATATTGTCAAAGCGAAATCAGATGAATTCTGGACGACCATGGAAAAAGGCGCTTATGCATATGCTGAAGAAAAAGGTGTAGAATTATCATTCCAGGCGCCGGAAAAGGAAACAGATGTAGAAAAACAGGTGCAGATGGTTGAAAATGCCATTACCAAAGGATTTGATGCGATCATCTTATCAGCGGCAGACTCCAAGAGTCTGATTCCTTCGATCGTGAAAGCGAACGATGCGGGCATTCCGGTTATTTTGGTAAATGATACAATCGACGAAGAAGCGTTGGCGGCAGAAGACGGCAAAGTGGAAACCTATGTTGGGATTGATCAGTATGAAGCGGCATCTCTGGCAGGTACATATGCGGCAGAGAACATAGAAGATGGGAAAATACTGTATCTGGAAGGCGTTTCAGGAGTAAAAGCACATGAAGACCGTTTAAACGGATTTATGGATCAAGTGGCCGATTTTGAAGTGGTTGCTTCCCAGACAGCGAAATGCGACAGAAATGAAGGCTTTAATGTCATGCAGAATGTATTATCAGCAAATCCGGAAGTAAATGTTGTCTGGTCAATCAATGCTGAGATGGGACAGGGTGCTGTTCAGGCGATCGAACAGAGTGGTTTCTCCGGCAAAGTACAGGTATTTGATTTTGATGCGACAAGTGATGATATCGAAGCAATCAAGAATGGCACCCTGACCGGAACCGTTGCACAATATCCAAACCTGCAGGCGGAAGCGGCGATTCAGGCATGTCTGGATGTTCTGGACGGCAAGACACTGGAAGCACATACGAAGACCAAAGCAGAATTAATTACCGCAGAAAATGTGGAAGAATTTGAGGCTGATAAATAGCTGATTAAAATTGGGAAGAAAATCCCATGATGCGGATTTTCTTCCTAAATTTTTGCTGTATTTTATTAGTTTCTCTGAAATCAATTGTTTTCAATTGTGAAAATGAACTAAAAATTGTTTTTTTATTTAGTGAAAGTTGTATATTGACGCCAAAAAATGAAATTGATACAATAAAACTGTAAATTTACAATGCAAGAAGGTATTTTTTTACATGGTGTTCACGTGTACATCGTTAAAAAAACGTCATTAATGAAGAAAGGAGATGTTAGTAAGATTGAGAAAGATTAGAATTGGTTCTATAGGACTTGGACGACTGGGATATGAACATGCGGCAAACATTGCGACCCGGGTCCCGGGAGCCGAACTGACCGCCTTATGTGATGTGGATCAGGAGAAGCTCGAAAAAGTAGCAGCCGAACTGAATGTGCAGTCCACGTATATGGATTATACTGAAATGTGCAAGAATCCTGATCTGGATGCTATTTGTATCGTTTCTCCATCCGCATTGCACACAGAGCACATCCGCATTGCGATGGAAAATGGCAAGCATGTGTTTTGTGAAAAACCGCTGGATACTACAGTGGAACGCTGTATTGAGGCGGAGAAAATTGTAAATGCACACCCGGATAAGATCTTCATGCTCGGTTTTATGCGCCGCTATGATTACTCTTACCGTAAAGCTAAGGAAAAAATCGACCGGGGGGACATCGGCCGTATCGTTATGATCCGGGCTTATACCCAGGATCCGGTTTCGCAGATTGAGAGTACGTTGAAATTTGCGCCTCACAGCGGCGGTCAGTTCCTGGATATGTGTGTGCATGATATCGATCTCTGCAATTGGTTTACAGGCGGCCAAAAACCGAAGAACCTGTGGGCAATTGGTGGTTGCTTCGCGTATCCGCAATACCGCGAATGGAACGATGGAGATAATGTAAGCTGCCTCATTCAATATGAAGATGAGACGATGGCGTTCTTGTTTGCCGGACGGGCAGCAGCGCATGGCAGCAATGTGGAAACAGAGATTATTGGAACAAAGGGAACTTTACGGATTGGTTCAGTAGGAACTGACAGCATGCTGGAAGTGCTCGGCGGGCATGGAGTATGCCGCGAATGTTATCCGGATTTTCTGGATCGCTGGCATGAAGCATACATAGCAGAGATGGAAGAGTTTGTAAATTGCATAAAAGAAGACCGTCATCCGCAAGTGACGGTCTCCGATGGAACAATTGCATCAGAAACAGCCTACCGGTGTAAGGAATCGTTTGAAACCGGAAGAATGCTGTCGCTTTTTTTAGATGCATAATTATTTTAGAATGGAGAGAGCAATTTGTCAATTACATTTAAAGAGCTTGCAGAAATTTGCGGGGTGTCGCGCGCTACCGTAGACCGTGTGATTCATAACCGCGGGAAGGTCGCTCCGGAGGTGGAACAAAGGATTCGGGAGGCCGCTGAACAATACGGGTTTCGGCCTAATCAGGTGGGCAAAGCATTGGCCCGTGCCCGCAATCCGATTAAAATAGGAGTACTGGTCCATCTGTCACGGATTGAATTTTTCCAGGAATTGCTGGAAGGAATCTATGCCGGACAGAAAGAAGTTGCTGCTCTTGGCAGTGAAGTCATTATCAAAGAGCAAAGAGACTTTGATGCGGAGGGGCAGATGCGCCTTTTGAATGAATTGATTTCCGAAGGGGTGAATGGTATTGCCCTGTCCCCGGCCCAGTCAAGCCGTTTATGTGATCGACTGAATACCTTAAGCCGGTCAGGAATTCCGGTTGTGACATACAATACCGAGTTAGAAGGTTTGGAAAATCTGTGTCATGTCGGAGTGGACAATGTGCAGGGCGGGCGTATGGGTGCATACCTTATGAGCCTGCTTCTGGGCGGCAATGGCGGGAAAGTTCTGGTTATCAGCGGACATCGGATGCAGCAGTCAAACTATCAACGGGTAGACGGATTTCAAATGGAGTGTGCATCCCGTTTTCAAAATATAGAGACGGCTGCCATCAAAATGAATGCTGATGAAAAAAAACAGGCCTATGATATTACCATGGCAGCAGTTCGGAAAGTTCCGGGTCTGGCTGGTATCTACATGGTTTCAAATGGTCAGGAAGGTACCTGCCGGGCGCTGGAAGACTGCGGTATGGCAGGGAAAATCCAGTTGATTGCCTGTGATCTGGTGCCGGTAACAAGAAAGTATTTGGAAAAGGGCGTTATCCAGTTTGTGATTGATCAGGATGCCCATAGTCAGGGAAGCATGCCGTCCAAAATATTGTTTGACTATCTCTTCAGTGAAAAAAAACCATCCAGTGACCGTATTATCGGTCAATTTGGGATTAAGACCCGATATAACTTATAAGAATATAGGAGGAATTTATTATGAAAAAGAAGATATTAGCTTTATGTATGGCAAGTATTATGTGTATATGTTTAGCAGCCTGCGGCGGAGATTCGGGTAAGACGGATGCGGAGAATGCGAGCAGTGCGGATGTAGAAAATGATGATTCAAAAAGCCAGACGGCAGATGGAGAAGAATTAAACATTAACGTTATCTTAAAGACTACGGCTTCCGAGTACTGGGGATATGTGCTGGCCGGCTGTGAAGCGTATGGTAAAGAGCATCCGAATGTAAAGGTAGATGTGCAGGGAGCTTCTTCTGAAACTGCTTATGATGAACAGCTTAACATTATTGAGACTAATCTTGCTTCCGGCCAGTATGATGGCTTCGTGATTGCTCCGTTACAGGCGGATATGGTTGTAAAGCAGATTGCCGGAACGGAATATCCGATTATAGCTGTTGATACGGCAATTGACGCACCGGAAGTATTATCTTTTGTCGGTACCGGTAACGAAGAAGCGGCATATGGCGGCGGCAAGAGTGCGGTAGAGATGGCTAAGGAAGCCGGATGGGAAGAACTAAAGGCTATTTCGATTTCCGGTGTCCAGGGCGATTCTACCGTCGCGGCCCGGATGGACGGTTATAAAAAGGGTGTTGAGGAAGCCGGCGGAGAATATCTGATCGATGAGGTTCAGTATGCTGATGCTGTTGCTGACAAAGCATATACCTGCATGGAAGCAATTATACAGAACCATCCGGAAGGTATTGCGATGATTCTTTGCAATAATGACGATATGGCGATTGCTGCTGCTCGTGCTGCAGCAGGAAATGAAGCATATGCTGATACGATTTTTGTAGGGTTCGACGGAATTCAGTCTGCCTGCGAAGCGATTCTGGCCGGAGAAGAGACGATGTCAATCGCACAGAATGCATATGAGATGGGATATAAAGCCGTCGAATCATGCGTAGCAGCTATCAATGGAGAAACTTTGGAATCCTTCGTTGATTCCGGCAGTTCTGTGGTTACAAAGGATAATGCGCAGGAACAGCTTGATACTCTGAAGTCTTATCTTGAATAAATTAAGAAGTACGCCGCGCGGCGGCAGAAGAGATATGACCTTGAAGGAGGAAAAGCATGAGTGAATATGTTGTGGAACTCAAAGATGTAACAAAACGGTTTCCTGGCGTTGTAGCACTGAAAAATATGAGTTTGTCGGTTAAGCCCGGCGAGATTTTAGGGTTAATCGGCGAGAACGGTGCAGGAAAATCGACATTGATAAAAGTTTTAACCGGTGTACATCAGGCCGATGAAGGCAGGATTAATGTGAACGAAAAAGAACAGCACTTTCGTAATCCAAACGATTCTGCTGCCGCTGGAATCGCCTGTGTATATCAGGAATTGAATATTGAAAAACTCCTCAGTGTAACGGACAATATCTTCATTAACAAATGGGTACGGAAAAAATCAGGATTGCTGGATTATCCGGCGATGCATGAAAAGGCCAGGGAAGTTATGACCTCTTTAGGTATAGACATTGATCCTGCAAAAGCTGCTGGCACACTCGGAATGGGTGTGCAGCAGATGATTGAAATTGCAAAGGCAATTTTAATTGATGCTAAGATGATTATCATGGATGAACCAACCTCATCACTTGGTGAAAAAGAAGTGGAGCAACTGATGAAGATCTGCCGGACGCTTCGCGACCGCGGCATCAGTATTGTATTTGTTTCCCATAAGCTGGAAGAACTGTTTCAATTGTGTGATCGTGTTACGGTAATGCGTGATGGGGAACTTATATGGACCAAGGAAATTAGCGAAACCAATAATGATGACCTGATTACTGCTATGGTCGGCCGCTCTATGGATAAGCAATATATTAAGGAGTTTTGTGAAAAAGGAGAATGTACATTAAAGGTAGAGAATCTGAAAGAGGGCGGCGTCCTGTTTGATGTCAGTTTTGAAGCCTATGCCGGTCAGATTCTTGGATTTGCCGGTCTGGTCGGCGCCGGGCGCACGGAGACGATGCGGGCAATCTTTGGAGCGGATCCGATCGATGGCGGCAAGATATATATACATGGCAAAGAAGTAAAGATCAGCAATCCGCGGCAAGCGATCCAGAATGGCATCGCGTTTCTGACGGAAGACCGGAAAGGGCAGGGTCTTATTCTGGCTCAGCCGGTACAGATGAACCTGATTCTTGCTAATCTTTCAGGATTTTCCGAGGGCCCGTTTCTGAATCATAAAAAGATCGAAGCGGCCGGCGATGCAAATATTACTTCTCTGCGGATCAAGACACCGTCCCAACAGGAGGTTGCAGGGCAGCTTTCGGGCGGAAATCAGCAGAAGGTGGTTATTGGTAAATGGATTAACAGTGATGCGGATATATATATCTTTGATGAGCCGACAAGAGGAATTGATGTCGGTGCCAAAGTGGAGGTATACAACGTAATGAACAGTCTGGTAAAGGCTGGCAAATGCGTTATCATGATTTCGTCAGAAATGCCGGAGATTCTGGGAATGTCTGACCGGGTTATAGTGATGCGCGGCGGCAGGGTGATGGCAGAGATAGACCGTGACAGTAAACATTTTAATGAAGAAGATATTATGAAGGCGGCATGGGGAGGAAGGGTAGATGAATAAAGAAAAAGTAAAATCAAAAAACAGCTTGATGAATAGATTGGGCTCATTGGCGGCACTGCTGGTACTTTGCATTGTGCTTGCATTTGCAACACCGAGCTTTCTAACCCAATCCAACATTATGAATATTTTCAAACAGACATCGGTAAATGCGCTGATTTCGGCGGGTATGCTGGTGTGTCTGATCACTGCCGGTATTGATCTATCGGTTGGGGCGAATGCGATTTTTTGTACTTGTGTCATGGGGATGCTGCTTCAGCGGGGAATTACCAATCCATTTCTGATGATCGTGGTGGGAATCCTGGCGGGTGCCTTAGTAGGATTCGTTAACGGAACCCTGCTGACCCGTCTGCATCTGCCTCATCCGTTTGTATCCACGCTGGGAATGAAGAATGTGCTGTGGGGGATGGCGCTGCTGGTGGTAAACTCTCAGATCGTGTCAGGATTTCCGTCGCAGGTGACCTGGCTTGGTTCGGCGACTCTTCCGAACGGGATCCCGATTCTGGGAGGGTTCCCGATCAGTTTTTTGCTGGTACTTGTAATTTTTACGATTATGAGTGTATTTTTAGCAAAAACTGCATTGGGCCGTTCAATCTATTGTGTCGGCGGTAATGCGGAGGCGGCACGCCTTTCGGGAATCCGGTCGGCTAATGTACTGACTTTCTGTTACACCCTGTCGGGATTTATGTCTGCGTTAGCCGCTATTGTCCTGATCGGCCGCGGCGGTATCGCAAATGGTGCAAATGCAACCCAGCCTTATGATACGGATGCTATTGCGGCCTGTATTATCGGCGGAGCCTCTTTTAATGGTGGTAAAGGTACGATGAGCGGCACACTGATCGGTGCGCTGATCATCACGGTAATCCGCAATGGTCTGCAGTTGTTGAGTGTTTCTACAGCGGTACAGAATATTGTCATTGGACTTGTTATCATTCTGGCGGTATTGATTGACGTAACCCGTGAGAAGATGGAAGCAAAGGCGCGCAGGCTGGCTGCTGCGTAGATTTTCGAGTGAATTATAATAAATATGAATAGGAGAAGTTTATGCTAAAGATTGGTGTAATTGGCTGTGGGGCCATCGGCCGGGAACATATTCGCCGCTTGACATATATGGTCCCCAATGCAAAAGTGGCTGGCTGCTCGGATTATTATACCGAAGCGGCCAGAAAGGCAGCGGCTGAATATGGCATTGCAGCTGTATATGAGTCCGGAGAAGAATTAATTGCCGCACCTGAAATCACGGCGATTGTAATCGCATCTTCAGATGAGTCACATGCAGCGTATGTGATGAAAGCTCTGCAGCATGGAAAGCAGGTGTTTTGCGAAAAACCGCTGGCACAATCGGCTTCGGACTGTGAAAAGATTATTGCAGAAGAGTTGAAACAAAATCGCCGCCTGGTGCAGGTTGGATTTATGCGGAGGTATGACCCCGGATATGCAGAAATGAAGCGGGTAATCGATTCAGGTGAATTAGGTGCGCCTCTGATGATTCATGCCTGCCACCGCAATGTTCGCCAGACAGATGGATTCCAGACAGAAATGGGCATTACCAATGTAGCTATCCATGAGCTGGATACCTGCCGCTGGCTGTTAGGAGATGAATACAAAAATGCACAGGTGCTTAAAGTGCGCCAGTCGTCTCTTTCTGTAAAAGGTTATGATAATCCGCAGATAGTACTGCTGGAAACGCAAAACGGATCCCGTATCGACGTGGAGGTGCAGGTATCGGAAGCATATGGCTATGATATCCAGTGTCAGGTTGTCTGTGAGAAAGGAACCCTTAATCTTCCGGATCCGGCTGCGGTTGTTAAACGATCAGATGCCAGCTGCTCTTATCCGCTTTTAATCGATTGGGCAGACCGGTTTATTACGGCCTATGATGTTGAATTACAGGAATGGGTAAATTCTGCAGAGAAGGGAATCCCTTCCGGACCCTCTGTATGGGATGGATATGCGGCCTGTGTGGCAGCTGATACATTAAACCGCTCGCGGGGAACCGGACAGTTCATGGCAGTAGAGATGATTGATAAGCCAGACTTATATAGATAATAACTGGATAGGAGGAATTTAACAATGCTGGTCAAAAATAAGGTTAGCCTGGGAATTGCGCCGATCGGGTGGACGAATGATGATCTGCCTGAACTGGGGGCGGAGATTACATTTGAGCAATGTGTGAGTGAGATGGCATTGGCGGGCTTTACTGGAACGGAGATTGGAAACAAATATCCCGAAGATCCGGCGGTGCTTAAGAAGGCGCTGGATCTTCGGCGAATGCGGGTGTGCAATTGCTGGTTTTCCACATTTTTTACAACCAGGCCGGCAGAAGAAACGATAGAAGCATACCGCAAAAAGCTGGATTTTTTATATGCTATGGGTGCCCGGGTAATTGGATGTTCGGAACAGGGCGGCAGCATACAAGGGCAGCCGCTGGCGGTCTTTAGTGACGAAAAACCGGTTTACTCCGATGAACAGTGGAATCGGTTGTGCAGTGGAATGAATAAACTGGCTGAAATTGCAGAAGAGAAGGGCATGAAATGCAGTCTGCATCATCATATGGGGACCGGGATCCAGACGCCGGAGGAGATTGACAGATTTATGGAAGGAACCCATCCGAATGTATACCTGCTGTTTGATTCCGGACACATTTACTTCTCGGAGGGAACCCAGGAAGCTGTGGATGCACTGATTGACAAGTATATTGCACGTATTGCTCACGTGCATTTAAAGGATGTACGTGCACCAAAACGAAAAGAGGCATTGGAGAGAAAGATGACCTTTTTGGAAGCTGTTAAGAATGGGACATTCACAGTACCGGGAGATGGTGATGTGTCTTTCGACCATATTTTTAAAGTGCTGGAAGACAACCAGTACAGCGGCTGGGTATTAGTAGAGGCAGAGCAGGACCCTGCTAAAGCAAATCCGCTGGAATATGCGATAAAAGCACGGGAATTTATCCGCGCGAAAACTGGTCTTTAAATATGTTCAGGGGGCTATCGGTTAATACCGAATTTTGACCCTTTCAACATGAAATAAGAACACCCTCGTAGGAATCGGCGTTTTATTAACGCGGGATTTTCCAACGGGGGTGTCCTTTGCTGTTTTCTCTTA